>Ga0098045_1000003_pt1 | contig 266188 bp, 324 predicted proteins | sample 11_taG_FD_77071 | JGI IMG/M metagenome (GOLD analysis project Ga0098045, IMG submission 77071) | Marine viral communities from the Subarctic Pacific Ocean - 11_ETSP_OMZ_AT15265 metaG | ecosystem: Environmental > Aquatic > Marine > Oceanic | place: Pacific Ocean | collected 2015-01-16 | reverse complement strand
CAGCAGTTAAAAATAGATTACAAAAGATCGAAAACAATATGAATTTTATTAATACAAATAGAAAAGGGTTGTCGGGCATTATTATTTTTATGACTGAGATTACAAACCTAAAGAAAATTTTTATTACTAAACTTAACAACATTGAAAGCATTGCACATTTTTATAAAACAGCAGATGGCTATGAAGCAGGCTCACCTGAAGGCTATGTAGCAATTGATCATACAGGTGGAGCAGTTAAAATTGTTGACAGACTTGAATTCAGTCGCAGAAACTTTACTACTCCTAAGGACTTTGGTTAATGTCAGAGTTTAAGTTTTTAGATTTTATTACAGAAGGCAAAATGATTCGCAACTCAGATGGCGTTAGTAGATTAACGTTTACTGATGCCTCTGATTTAGTACTACTATACTTTTTAGCATTACACGTAATGCGTCATTATCCAAGTAGACGCTTTGCAAAGTTATACAGTGAACAAGTACTTAAATGGCAAAATTGGAATAACTTTAGAAGTAGTGCTAATGACTTACATTGTTTGTTAAACATTATTGATGGCGATGAACGTATTGTAGAAAAACTAAAAGATTCAAGGTCAGCAATGATGTTGCGTAAACGTTTTACATTTCCTACACTAACTGCAAAAAGATTGTTAAGAAGTTATACTAATAGCAATCCAAGTTATGCAGATGCAAACGATTTGTTAAAAATAGACAACGGCTTATCCAACAGTCGCTACAGTGGATTGCGTAGACGTATTGCAAATTACGGAAGACTAACTCCAACAGAAAAACGTAAAGCAGTTACTGAATTAGAAATGGCTTTAAAAGCAAGAGGACGCAACTCAGACATAGTTGATTATTATGTGTTGTTTGTTAAAGACTACGACTTGGAAAGTTCACAAGTTAGAGACACTGAGCCATCAGTAAGTGTTAGTGATCCTGTACAGGCAGACACAAAAGATATACAGATGTTAAGACTATTAGGTGTACCTAATAAAGACTTGCCTTTTGCATACAAAGTATTAAGTATGACAAGTAGAGGCTTAGGTATTCCCCCACGTTTTGCACAGGCATATGCTCCTGTTATGCGTATTGTAAACGACATAATTAAAGCAGGCCCTGGATACGTAAACTTGTTAAAACAAGTACATAATAGAGCAAAACGAGTAAAACGTTAAGCATATACATTATTTTTCCTAGTATCCTATAAATAATAGCACGTATTCCATTGAGAGTGGAAGACGCCATAAGAGCAATTTATTATTAATAAAGGAGAAATAAAATGGCTTCAATTACAAGAGTAAATCCAACAGCAGTTGCTAGAGGAACTATGCAAGAACTTACTAAAGTACAAGTTTTCAAAGTTGTACTTGCAGGTGGTAACGGTCTTGGCGCTATGGGTTCTGACGCGGCGGCCGCTAAAGTAACAGATGCATTAGGTGGAATGTCACACATTTTACAAACTAAAGCAGATGGTTCTGAAATCTACATGGTAGCAGACACACACGGTGTTGATATCAATTCAATTGCAAGAGCAGTTGGACAAGTATTAGACACAGGTACGTTGGCTGGTCTAACTGGTGGTGTACAAACATTATCAGATGGTGACACAGTAACAGTTACAGTAGTAACAGACCTAGAAGCAATCTAATTAATTAGATTACTTTTACAAGTATCAAAAGGGCGGCTTTGTGTCGCCCTTTTTTTATGATCTTTGTATAAATAATAGTACGTTGCCCATGGAGAGTGGGAAACGCCATAAGAGAAACTTTAAAGGAGAAATAAAATGGCTATAGTAACAGGAGCAGGAACAGTAGGAGTAAGTCAAGGTGTTGGCAGAAAAACTTTTGTTTTTGCAATCACAACAGGTACAATATCAATGGCTGATTCAATTGCATCAGCAACTACTACTTACAACATGTCAGTATTAGGTGTTTCAGGAACAACTGGAACTGCACACTTATTATGCGATGGTGGTAACACAGATGGAACTAACGGACTTGAAAATACAACAGGTATCGCTTTAGTTGCAACTTTCGACCAAGCGTAATAAACTAAATTAGTTTGTTTAATAGAGGGTGTCGTTTTTACGGCACCCTTTTTTTATGGCTGGTAAATATGTGTATGAAGATACGTATCAAAACACTAGTTGATGTTACCCGAACTGACGTTAGACGCAGGGGGCAAGGTGACGAGCAAAAACTACTTCAGCAACAAAATTTTCAAACTTTACAGCAAGTTATTAACTTACGTAATTTGATCAACCTCAACGATGATCCGTTTGTCTCAACTCGAGATGTTACAGGCGAATTTGGAACAAACTACAAAGGTGAACACAAAGTTTGGACATATGAATTTGAAGTTGATCATGCTGATGCGTACACTGATGAAAAAAGCGACCCCGTAGGTCTATTAAAGCAAGATTTAGAACTGGTACCTATAACTGGTAGTTTAACTGAAACGGTACCTAAACCAAAAATGTTTATAGTAAACAACAAAGGTAATTCCAATATTACCGTTGAAGTTGTATAAATAACTATGAAGGCACAAACTAGGCACACCATAACACATTAAGGCTAACGACAAAGAGTTTACTTAATAACCCTTAGAGAAAGGGTGTTTACGGAGATATTAACTATGGCACGTGCCACAGACTTAGAGAAACAGAATTTAGAAGCACACGTTGACTTATGTGAGCAACGTTATAACAACCTAGAAAAACGTTTGGGTGGAGTTGAAGAAAAAGTTCAAAACATCCATGATGATTTAGGTAAATCACATTCTTCTTTAATTAAAGTTATTATCGGTACCTCAGGTACAATCATTGCAGGACTGTTATCTACAGTCGTTGTTATTCTCATTAACATGTCTTAAACTAAATACTAACATGTTGTTAGTAGAACTTTTTAATAATCTCGCGGAGAAGCAAATTTGGGGACGAAAAGGCAAAGCCCTCGTTCGTAAGTTTCGTTGTAGTGGAGGCAAACGTCATGGACGTATTGTGTCTAAAGCACAACAATGCTTTGCTCCACCAAATATCCAAGCCAAAATGAAGATGCGTATTACACGTAAGAAACTTGGACAAAGAATGATGCGTAAGGCTAAACGTACTAAACGTACAAACCCAGCATCTAGAGCATTGAAGACGTTGAATAGAAGATGAGACTTTTTGAATTAACAGAAGCAGGTGGTAAGTTTATCTTTGGTCGAGGTGGTAAGCCAGGTGGTTCACACAAAGGTCAAATTTCACGTAAGTTTAGATGTGTAAGTGGTCCACGTAAAGGACGTATTGTTGCAAAGATGTCTACATGTCATGCACCAGTTGATGCACAAAAGAAAAAGACAATGACTGTTACTAGATCCAAAGCACCTAAGTTGGCGGCAAAGAAATCAATGTTTACCAAACGAGGTTCTGGAGTAAGTAGAGCAGTATTAAGTAAGAATAAAGCAAAAGCACCTAAAAGAGCAAAAGTACAAAAAAGGAAACGTTAATGCGTATTGACGAGATTGATTCAGAACATAGCAAGTTCAAAGAAGTTATACTCGATCATGAGTTGACTGAAGAACAGTTAGATGAAGTACTTCCTATTATCGGCGCTATTGCCGGAGCAGGTGCAACAGCCGCAAGAGTTGCAGGCGGAGCATTAGTTCGAGGCGCTGGAGCATTAGCACGTGGTGCAGGAGCATTAGCACGAGGTGCAGGCAATACAATTAGAAAAACAGCACGAAACATGGCACCAGTACCAAAAACAGGACCTGGGTCAGGTACAAACAAGCCAGCAACAGGAAACAAAATAGGCAAAGCAATAGGTAACCTAGGAACTGACCTTGCTTCACAAGAACGTGGTACTGCTAGAAAACAAAGCAACAACCAACAAAGTTTAAAAACAAACACAGCACAGAAACTTTCACAACAAGGCAGTGGACAAGGAACTATTGGTACACAGGGTACGCAAGGTACACAACAAACCAAACTGCAAAGAGGGCAAGAATTCCAAGTGCCTATGGCAGATCCAAAAAGTCCAAGCAAAACAATGAATGCCAAAATGAAAGTAAAGAATGTAACCGGTAGTGAAATTGAACTGCAACCTTCTAAAAAGCAAAAAGGTATGCCCAAAACGGTTAAGTATAATAAAAAAGATCTTGCAATAAATTAAGTTTTACGCTATACTTTAAAGATATGAAACCAGAAGTTAAAAAATTAGTATCTACCTTTCAGGCCACTGCACAGTCAGTAAAGATTCGTTTGAAACAAAACGGATTTGTGTTACCTGTTTCGCACAATGGTGGAATCAAATTCAAACATTGTTATATAAAGAAAGATAGACACGGCTGGTATAATATACTAAATCTACATAATCCAAAGATATCATACTATAAAGGTATTGCTAGTCACAAGATAGCAGTAGCAATATCAATATATTTGGGCATGGACGTAGAGTTTGATGAACAGGAGCATTTAGATGCAGATCATAAGTATTTGCACTATTATAATGAAATACGCTTTTTAAAGCATGGATTAAAGGTTGCTGAACAAAACAAGGACTATCTTAAGATAGATATGTATAATGCTAGGCTACATGAATATATACCTAGATATGAAAGATACAAGGATACAGTAGGGTTGCTTCTAGATGAGGCCGAAACTTTACTGTTTGACACTAAATAACACTATAATAACGTTAGGGGATTACACACGATGAAAACGTCAGATTTTATGAACACAGTTACAGTAGAGTCTTTACAGAAAGACTTACGTAGCAAACATGGTATTACAGTTGATGTGGCCAAATACAGCCAAGCACAACTAGAATCTTATAGTACAAAGATTCAAAATAAATTAAAAGAATTTGAAATTAAACATAAGTTTAATGAATCACTAAAAAGTGATGAATATCAAAAAACATTGCTGATCAGCAAAATTGTAGAAAGTGCAATTAATCAATATCTTGATAATCCCCTTGAAAGTGTTGATGAGTACGATCTAGGCGAAGACATTATGAATGTTGAATCTGACGATGCTGACGTACAACGTGACTTTGCAGAAGCAAATCCAAACGATGATGTTGATGATGATCCAGGCGCAGGTACTGACGTTGACCCTAACATGGATAACAATACAAAACAAGATTCTAAAGTACTTACAGCATTAAGAGTTGTAATGGACGATCCAAGTAAAGCAAACTTGGCTAGAATGGCAATTGAAAAGATTATGCAAGGTAAGCCGTTAAACAAACAACAAATTGATGGCTTTAGAGATGCTATGACAACAATGATGAAACCTTTCTTAACTATGCAAGGTGTACAAAGATTGAAGTCAATGAAAAAAGGAATGCCAAGTGCTGAAGCAGTAGGCGAAAGTAAAATTGTTAAAGAAGGCGCAGAAGAACAAGCAGAATTAACAATGGCCGCAAAAGACATGGTAGATAGATTTACAGCATTCTTAGAAGATGTTGCTGAAATGGGTGCAGAAGGAATGTTAGAACTAGCAGACTCAATTAGAGATGAACTAGGCCTAGAACAATCAGAAGCATTTGTTGCAACAGTTAAACCTGCATTAGAAGCAACACAAGAAGTATTAACTACATCACGTGAAGCACTTACAGCAGGTGTACAAATTGTTACAGGCGAACAAGCACCAGCAGATACTATTGGTGCTGATCCAGAAGGTGAAGAACTAGATCCTGCAATGGATGTAGATGCAGACGGACCAGTTGATGCAGTTGATCCTATTGATCCATCAGATGAGTTTAGTGCAAGTGATGCCGCAAGTGGCGGAGAAGAAACTGCAGGCAGAGAAAAGCGTGAGTCAATTGGCGAAGGTGCAGTTAAAAAATCATTAGAAGATGATGCTGAAAGCATGACTAGAAAAGCATTTATTGAAAAGCACGGTGATGCAGAATTCTATGACAACTACAATGGTAGTGATGAAGAAAATGATACACCAGAGTCATATACACCTAAGAAAAAATCAGTAGCGGAATCAACTCGTATAATGAACAAGTTGGCTCAATAAGGAGTCGAACATGAGACTATTTGAATTTTCAGGTAGTGATTTAGAACAAGATATAGTATTGCTTTTCCGCAATCAGATTCAACGTGCTAACCAAACAAACAATACTGCTGAACTATCCTATCAAGCAATAGGTTCGCTTATGAAAGCAAACGGTCATGGTAGTTTTGATTATGGAATCTTCAAAGACTTGTATGATACATCAGATGAAGTTAAAGCAGTTATAAAAAACTTTGACCAAGATGGCGTTACACTTAACACTCAAATGCAACGTGATGCAGATGGTACAGTTGACGATGTTGACTCTAGTCCAACCAATAATATAGAAAAAATGGCAAAACGAGCAACAAACAGACGCTCATAACTTGACATTCGTCCCCCTTAGAAGTTATAATTAATACTACAACTACAGGATTTTTTATTAATGGAAAAACATACCCCACCAACTTATGTGGAACGTTACAAGTATCACACAGTTAAACAAATAAACTTACAAGGCAAAAGACTTTACGAAGCACCCGATGGTAGTAAAACACCAAGTGTCACAACGATCCTAGGTAAAACGAAGGATATGACGCATTTAATCGCATGGAAAAAGCGAGTGGGCGAAAAACAAGCACAGCAAATTGTAACTGAGGCCGCAGGTGTTGGTACAGCAATGCACAACAATTTAGAACGTTTTCTTATAGGTGAAGAACGTAAGCCGGGCAATAACCTAGTACATGTTCAAGCAAACAAAATGGCTGATGTAATCATTGAATCTGCTCTAGTAGATGTAGATGAAGTATGGGGTATTGAACAAGCATTATACTATCCACAGATGTATTCAGGTACTTGTGATGTTGTAGGACAGTACAAAGGAACTCCTTGTATTATGGACTTTAAACAAACTAACAAGCCTAAGAAAAAAGAATGGGTAGAGGATTACTATTTGCAGATGGCGGCATATGCTATGGCACATAATGCAGTATACGGCACTGATATACGTGAAGGACATGTGTTTATGTGTAGTAGAGCATTAGAATACCAGCAATTTGACCTAGTAGCAGATGAGTTTGAACACTGGTCTAACGAATGGTTAAAGCGAGTTGAAGATTACTATGCCAATCATCACTTCTAATTGGTAAATACACATATAAATTAGGAGAACACAGTGGCAGTCGTACAAATTTCAAAAATTCAACATAGACGTGGTAAGGAAACTATAACTGGTTTACCACAACTTGCCAGTGCAGAACTAGGCTGGGCAGTAGACACACAAAAATTATATATTGGTAATGGCAGTGTAACCGAAGGTGCTCCGGCTGTTGGAAATACTGAAATCCTAACAGAAAAAACAAACATTTTTCAATTACTTGATCAATATGAATTCCAAGGAAACACAGACGCAACTGTACAAACAGGCGAGTTTTCTAACAATCCAATTAAAAGAAATATACAAACACGTTTAGATGATATCGTAAGTATTAAAAGTTTTGGTGTAATTGGTGATGGTGTTTCAGATGATACTGAAGCATTACAAAGAGCAGTTGATCAAATCTTTTTAAACAGTAGCGACAAGTTTAATGCAAATTCAAGAAGAGCATTAAAGTTTGAAGCAGGCTCATATAAAATTACAAACACAATTCATATTCCACCTTATGCAAATATTATAGGTGACGGACCTGACAAAACTATTATCACAATGCATGTTGATACAAATGAATTATCACAAACTGCAAAACCTGTTTTTCAAACAGTAGGTGGAAATAGTACTCCGGGAAGTTATGTAGAGTTTGCTTCAATGCAAAACATTAGCCGTCCACAAAATATTATGATACAAGGTATGACACTAACAGTTGACGCAACAGTAACAGCAGATGCTCCATTACTTTACTTAGATAATACAACAGAAAGTATTATTGATAATGTTAAATTTACAGGTACATGGAATGCACTACAAGGATTAGATGCGGCACAGTCTGGTATTGAAGTAAGAGGCTTAGGCGCACTTACATCTGAAAACGTTACAATTAGTAACTGTCAGTTTACACAATTAAGTATTGGTGTTTACAGCATATACGACACACAAACAATTACAATTAAAGATAGTTTGTTTACATTTGGTCATGTTGGTATTGACTTAGGTAGAACAAGTTCAGGATCAGGTTCTCAAGCACAAGGTCCAAGACATTACTTAATTACTAATTGTAAATTTGATAAGATTGATGACTTTGGTATTGCAGTACATGCACCAAACAACACAACTCCATATGGACACACATCATCTTCAAATGTGTTTATTGATGTTGCTAACAACGGCAACGGACAAAACTCACCACAAACAAGTGTAATTAAATTTGATAGTGAACTATGTGCAAGTATTGGAGACTTTTTTGAAAGAGATGCATTTGTAAATCAAACTTCATTAAGTGCAGTTCCATTTAAACCAACAGTTGATGGATTACATTATACTAAATCACGTTTGAAAACTGAAACACTATCAGAAGTAGATGCACCTACACAAATTATTAAATTACCTTTTACCAAAGATAAGATTGCATACATTGATTATCTTGTTGTAAAAGACGGAACATCTAGTGATACAACTAGACAAGGTAAGTTAACACTTACAATTAGAAATGACAGTAGTATAAACATAACAGACAACTACAGTCACACAGGCACGAGCGACGGTGCTATCGAATGGACAGCAGTACTTGATGACATGGACAGTACATCAGGTAGTGAAACTTTACTAGTTAAGTATAGAAATCCAATCGGTAATGGTATAGGAACCCTAAGTTATTCTATCAGTTACTTTGCATAGATGTTCTTAGATACAAATACTGACGAGCGAATAACCCAATGGCGAACTTTTAGAGATACACTCGAAGAGTGTATTGACCCTTACAGGGCATCTTTAGAGTTCTGGAATACTGCTCCGGTTACAGACAAATACCTTAACCCTTACAATTCTCAACAGTGGCCAACGCCTTGGGAGTTAATTAAAGAAAACCGGTATTGTCCCGTCGGTATACCCCTTATGATAGGACATACCCTGAAGTTAACTACAAGGTTTACCAAAACGTCTGTTTTGATAAAAATATATATAGACCATACGACAAAAAGATACTATAATCTAGTTAAAGTTTATGACAATATTATTGACTATGAAAACAATAGTGTTTGTATAAGTAGTGAATTGCCAGACAGTATGGTTTGCCAAGAAACAATTGAATTGTAGTTTTTGTAGTAAATACTGGACTGCACACATGATAAAAGAACGTATAGAAAAGAGGACATAATGAACGCATCTAAAGAAGTTTTTATAACCAAAAGAGACGGTAGTAAAGTAAAGTTAGACTTAGATAAAATTCATTTTGTTGTAGAAGAAGCCTGTGAAGGACTTACAGGTGTATCAGCATCACAAATTGAAATGAATGCGGATTTACAATTTTACGACGGAATGACAACTGACGAAATCCAAAACATTTTAATTCGAAGTGCAAATGATTTAATATCACTCGAATCACCTAACTATCAATATGCCGCGGCAAGATTGTTATTATACGGACTTCACAAACAAGTTTACGGAACTTATGAACACATGACTCTTTCTCAAGTTATAGATGCTAACATTGATCGAGGTGTTTATGACTCTAACATACGTGACAAGTATACTGAAACAGAACTTAAAAAACTAAACACATTTATTAAACACGATCGTAATGAAGAATTTACATATGCAGGTCTAAGACAAGTAGTAGACAAATACCTTTGTCAAGATAGAAGCAGTGGAGCAATTTATGAAACTCCACAATTTATGTACATGATGATCGCGGCAACGTTGTTTGCTGAATACCCACAGGAGACACGTTTAAGTTACGTGAAAAAATATTATGACGCGACCTCACTTTTTAAAGTCAACATACCAACCCCAGTCATGGCTGGAGTTCGTACTCCAATTCGCCAGTTTGCTAGTTGTGTTCTTGTTGATGTGGATGATACTTTGCCTAGTATTTTTAGTAGTAATAGTGCTATCGGTTATTACATTGCTCAGAGAGCAGGTATTGGTATTAATGCAGGTCGTGTCAGAGCGATTAATTCGAAAATAAGAGGCGGCGAAGTAGCACACACAGGTGTTGTCCCGTTTCTAAAAGTTTATGAAGCAACTGTAAGAAGTTGTACACAAAATGGTGTACGTGGTGGTAGTGCAACTACACACTTCCCACTTTGGCATTATGAAATTGAAGACATCCTTGTACTAAAAAATAATAAAGGTACAGATGATAATAGAGTACGTAAGTTAGATTATTCTATTCAACTTAACAAATTAATGTATGAAAGGTTATTGTCCGGTGGAGACATAACTCTTTTCTCGCCACATGATGTGCCAGGATTATATGAAGCATTTTATTCAGGCGATAATGATAAGTTTAAAGAACTATATGAAATGTATGAACGTAAAACATCTATTCGTAAAAAGAAAATAGATGCACATGAATTATTTTCATCAGTATTAAAAGAACGTGCAGAAACAGGACGTATCTATATTATGAATGTTGATCACTGTAATACACATAGTTCATTTAAAGATCCTATTTACATGAGTAACTTATGTCAAGAAATTACATTGCCTACTAAACCTATTCAACATATTGATGATGCTGAAGGCGAAATTGCATTATGTATTCTAAGTGCAATTAACGTAGGTGCATTAACATTAAACAAAGAAAATTCAGAACTTGAAGAACTGTGTGATTTGTCCGTTCGAGCATTAGAGGAAATTATTGAGTATCAAGGATATCCTGTAAAAGCCGCTGAGATCAGCACAAAGGCTCGACGCTCATTAGGTATTGGTTATATCGGCCTAGCACATTACCTAGCAAAACACAAAGTCAACTATGCCGATAAAGAAGCATGGAAACTTGTACACGACCTAACTGAAAGTTTCCAGTATTATCTATTAAAAGCAAGTAATAAGTTAGCAGAAGAACGTGGTGCTTGTGAGTACTTCAACCGTACTAAATATTCAGACGGCATTATGCCTATCGACACGTACAAAGAAGAAGTCAACGACATCGTTGGAAAGAAACTTAATCATGATTGGACTACTTTACGCAAGAGCATCAAGCAACACGGGTTACGGCACTCAACATTGTCCGCACAGATGCCTTCGGAGAGCAGTTCCGTTGTGTCGAACGCTACCAACGGAATTGAACCACCTAGAGGTTACTTGTCCGTTAAGAAGAGCAAAAAAGGGCCTCTTAAGCAGATTGTACCACAGTATAGTCAACTAAAGAACTTTTATACCCTACTATGGGACATGAAAGGTAACGAAGGTTACATAAATATCGTCGCTGTAATGCAAAAGTTTTTCGACCAAGCCATTAGTGGTAACTGGTCATATAATCCATTACAGTATGAGAACAACGAAGTGCCTATGAGTATTATGATGAAAGACATGTTAACAACATATAAGATGGGTTGGAAAACAAGTTACTATCAAAACACTTATGACTTTAAAGGTGCTGAAGATGATGCTGACCAATTGGAACAACAAGCGGTTGACAACAAAACAAATGGTGCTATAATTAATGGTACAAACGGTCATACAAATGGCCAAAACGGTAATACGCAGACAGTTGATCAAGATGATGAAATGTGTGATGCGTGTGCGATTTAAGGATTTATGACGAGGAAGAAGGGTAATACTAAAGCGATGACAAAGACAGTTTTTAACCGAGAGAAGATTGATTTTACAAAAGAGCATATGTTCTTTGGAGCAGATCAAAACACACAGAGATATGATGTATTCAAATATCCTGAGTACGATAAACTTAATCAAACAATGCTTGGTTATTTTTGGAGACCAGAGGAAGTTAGTTTACAAAAAGATAGAGGTGACTATCAGCAACTTCGTGATGAACAAAAGCATATCTTTACAAGTAATTTAAAATATCAAACACTACTTGATAGTGTACAAGGACGTGGACCATGTCTAAGTTTTTTACCTTACTGTTCAAATCCAGAACTAGAAGGTTGTATTATTGCTTGGGACTTTTTTGAAACAATTCATTCACGTTCATATACACACATTGTAAAAAATGTATATGCTAATCCTAGTGAAGTGTTTGATACTATTCTTGATGATGAAAAAATTATTGAACGTGCAATTAGTGTTACAAAATACTATGACGAGTTTAATGACATTGCAAACAATTACTTTAATAAAAACAAAGGTACTATGTATGATGTTAAGAAAGCATTATACAAAGCAATGATGACTGTAAACATTTTAGAAGGTTTACGTTTTTATGTTTCATTTGCATGTACGTTTGCATTTGGTGAATTAAAAATGATGGAAGGTAGTGCTAAGATTATTAGTCTTATTGCAAGAGATGAAGCAACACACCTTAACCTAAGTACACACATTCTTAAACATTGGGCCAAAGGTGACGATGATCCAGACATGGCTAAAATCGCAGAAGAACTTAAAGATGAAGTTTATGACCTGTGGCGTGAATGTGTTGCAGAAGAAAAAAATTGGGCGGACTACTTATTCAAAGACGGAAGTATGATTGGACTTAATGCTAATCTTCTTCATGCTTATGTTGAGTTTATTGCTAACAAAAGATTGAAAGCACTAGGACTTGATATGTTATATGATCGTCCATTAAACACTAATCCGCTACCGTGGACACAACATTGGTTGTCAAGTGCAGGACTACAAGTTGCCCCACAAGAAACAGAAGTTGAAAGTTATATCGTTGGCGGTGTTAAACAAGACATTAACAAAGATACATTTAAGGACTTCAAACTATGATCGAAATATTCGGAAAGCCAAGTTGCCCGTATTGTGTTAAAGCAGTAAATCTGTGCAAGACAAGACAACTTGAACATACATATAAATCTCTAGGAACTGACTACACTAGAGAAGAATTAATGGAGTGGTTCCCAACTGCAAGAACTGTACCACAAATCAAAATCAATGGAAAAACTATTGGGGGTTACGATCAACTTGTAAACTACATTGATGAAACAGGTTATAACGGAACAGGACACACAATATAATGTTAATAGAAGCACCATATAAAGTTGGAGATACAGTTACTTTTAAACTTAACTCCGGCGAAGAAATTGTAGGTAAACTTACAGAAGAAAATGAAAAGGGTTTTAAGATTAAAACTCCTCTTACTCTTGTAATGAATGGACAAGGGTTAGGGTTACAACAGTTCTTATTTACAGGTGAGCCTGACAAAGGATACTTGTTTAAAAAAGAAAGCATAATGGTTATTACTAAAACTATTAAGCAGTTTGCAGAACTATATCAACAACAAACATCAAGCATAGTAACTGCACCACCAAATCTCAAAGTAAAGTAAAATAAATACTCGTATGCACGAGTTTACATTTATAGTTGAAGGCAAACAGGTAACTGTGGATAAATGGGAAGATGTTCCTAGCAAATTTGATCATGTAATTAAGTTTGTACCACACATACCTGAAGCCCCACATACAGAAGAACAACACGCTGAAATAGAACAATGGCCTGCTAGGTTAGAACAACTTATGGAGATTGAACGTAATGCCAGCAATAACTAGAATAGGTGATGCAGATGTACCTCACTGTTCAGGAATGACTAGAGCAGTAGGAAGTAGTACTGTATTTGCAAACGGTATAGGAATATCAAGAAAAGATGATGTTAACACAGGACATTTATTACCTGGTGTACCATGTCCTTCACATGCGGCTCCGATAACACTTGGGTCAACTACTGTTTTTATTAATGGAAAAGGTTGCGGAAGAATAGGTGATAGCATCACCGGGTGTACATCAGTTGCCGCTGGTAGTGCTAATTGTTTTGCAGGTGGTTAGGCTCTACCCCAAGCAATAGGAACATCTTTATCATCAACTACTAAATCTCTAGTATCTTTATATTGAGCAACCATTATACCTTTACCTTTGCCATCAGCAATATATTTGCAAGGTATAATTTCTCTTTCTTTGTGATATCTTTTTAAGTGGTTAGTAATAACTCCACGTGCTTTTATTCCAGCCATTATTTTCCTTGTCCTCTATAAAACTTGTGACTACGTTTTTTAGATTTGTTCATTGATGAAAACTTGCAACGTGCTTTGGAACCTGCTTGACTTGTTTTCTTAGGTTGTGAAACATGTCCTTCGTATGACTTATGTATTTTCATATTACTTTCCTAACTTTGCTTTTAAGGCCGCTCTTTTCTTTTCTAATATTGCCGCCTGTCTTATTTTTCTACCTAATGGTAATGATTGTATCATTTCGTATGTTCCGCCTTTTTTGGCTGTCCATTCTACTCTAACTGATTTACTTTTTGTGCTACCTTGGAAAGAGCGTACTGCTTTCCTATAACTCATTTCTTCTTTAGTTTCTACATTGTCTCCGTCGTAGAAAGTATATGTTCTCATTTTGGCCATTATTCTATCTCCGTTCTTACAATATGTTTTCGTAAGGCTCTAACTAGTTCTTCGATTTTATCGATAACTGATATTAGGCTTTTATCTGTAATGTATTTTTGTCGTTCACGAAGTTTGTCGTATTCCTTTAAAGGAATTGTTACAACGCTACCTTCGTTTTCATAAGTTGCGTCAACTGATCTATCATCTGTCATAACTCTCCATTGTTAATATTGAGTATTTTCTTGAGCATTAGTTATTACGTAATAGAAACAAACTAATAGATTCTGAAGAAAAGGTTGACTTTTTGGTAAAATGATAGTATAACTATATATGTAACGTTGAAGCAATTCAAACGCTATTCAGGACCCCGGGGCGGTACCGGGCGACTCCACCATAAACACATTTACCGAGTGTGCTTATGATGGGGTCGAAATAGGATCGACTGGTAGTTAATAGAGTTAGTGGAGTTATCCGGATCTAAGCACGGTTATCGCGAAGAAACTTTATAATTGCAAATGACAATTATGCGCCAGAAATGGCATTAGCGGCCTAGTTTAGGCACGTAGGGGTTGGCAACTTACCTGGCAACAGAAAAGTTGCATACTATAGAGAGCAATATAAATAGTGTATATACAAAAGCACCTTTAACTATAACAAAAAGAACACAGTATAGAACGGACTCTATCCACGCCGTAGGCGACATAACATATAAAACCAGTATATTTAAAAGATAGGAGTGTTGGTAACAATGCTCCTATTCTTTTATCAACGGTAAATACAGTAAGGAGAACCATAAAATATGTCAGTAAAAGTAATCGATTCATTCCGTATAATGGCCTTTCAAAAAGGTGGGTCTAGCGTAGGACAAGTAGTTGCAGACGCAGACAATGACACACTTACGGTAATTGGAGGCCCTGGTGTTAATTTTACTGTTGATTCAAACTCAGATGCTGTTACATTAAGTCTACAAAGTGCAGAAGATATTGTTGCTAGTGCTATTGGTAGAGTTGAATTACGTGCAGATGATAGTACAGTTAGAATTGTACAAGGTGGTGAGAACTTAGGTATACTAGGTGACGGTGGAGTAATTAGTACTGCTTCAAATGCTGAAGGTGATATTACAATTAGTGCTAACACTGACCTATCACAATACAACAATGCAACATCGGCTTTTATAACTGATGTAAGTGGAGACGATTTAGGTACACTTCAAAATGTTAATATAACAAGTATTGCTGACAATGAATTATTACAATATGATACAAGTACAGGTGCTTGGATTAATCAAACAATTACAGAAGCAGGATTTGCCGCAGTAGCAACTAGTGGTGGATACGGAGATTTAACAGGCAGACCAAACATTACATTTGACGGAGACATGAGTGGTGACACTGGTGGAGCCATTGCCGCAAACGCAAGTACAGTTACACTTACTCTTGACACAGTAAACTCCAACGTTGGAACATTTAATACTGTAACAGTAAATGCTAAAGGACTAGTTACAAGTGCTGTTAACACTGCATTCGCAACAGTAGCAACATCAGGTGACTATGCAGACTTAACTAATAAACCAAGTCTAGCAGGAACATACAAATGGAATATTGCTGACGATGCCTCTGCAAGTTATCAAGTTACAACAGATACAACAATACAAGTTTTAGGTGCTAATAGTATTTCAACAAGTGTTAACACAGGTACTGGTGCACTTACTATTACAGGACCTGCTAACGTTTCAGACCTTACAAACGACACAGGATTTATTACTGCAAGTTCATCAGACACACTAGTAAACAAATCAGGTAACATTACTCAATGGACAAACAATGCAGGGTATGTTACACTTGCAGATATTCCAAATAATTTTACATTGAATGTAGGTGCAGATGATTCAACCATGCGTGACATTAAAGCAGGTGAAGGTTTTAAAATACTTGGTGGTACAAATATTACAACAGCAAGTGATGCTGAAGGCAATATTACAATTACAGGTCCAACATTAACTACATACCAACAAGCAATAGCAACAGCAGGTAACACAGGTTCAGGTAGTATTGGCGTAGGCGATACGTTTACAGTACTAGGAACAACAGGACAAATTAAAGTTGATGCGGCGGCTTTTGCTTTATCAATAAGTTTAGAAAATTTAATTAACACAGATTTAAAAGGTTCAGTATTTGCAGATGATAGTACATTACTTGTTGACGGCGTAAGTGGATCAATACCTTACAGTGTTTTAAGCGGAGCACCTACAGCAGTTAGTTCATTTACTAACGATAGCAACTTTGTTTCTAGTGGTGCAAACATAACAGAATTTACAAACAATGCAGGTTACGTAACAGCCGATCAAGTAGGATCAACATATAATTTCCGTATAGGTGCAGATGATAGTACAATGCGTACAATCAGTTCAGGTGAAGATGTTAAAGTTATAGGCGGAACTGCAATTACAACAGCAAGTGATGCTGAAGGCAATATTACAATTACAGGTGTAGCACAAGACTTTACTTGGGGTAGTGTTACAGGAACACCAACTACACTTACAGGCTATGGTATCACAGACGCTTATACACAAGCACAAGTAGACGTTAAGGTAGCGGCAGTACTAGACAGTGCCCCTGAACAATTAAACACTCTAAATGAATTAGCCGCGGCACTTAATGACGATGGAAACTTCGCAACAACAGTTACAAATAGATTTGCAAACATTGAAAACAACTTGTTTAGCATTGGAGCAGATGACTCTACAATGCGTGTTGTTAAACAAAGTGAAAACATTAAGATACTTGGAGGAACAAACTTAACAACCTCAAGTGATGCTGAAGGAAACATAACTGTAAACTTTGTCAACCCAGGTTACATTACCTCAGGTTTAGAAACAGGTGACAATGTAAGTGAACTTGTAAATGACGCAAACTATATTTCACAACTGTTTGTAACAGGTGATGATAGTACAGTTAGAACAGTAGTCAAAGACGAAACAATTAAGTTTGCTGGTACAGGTAACATTACAACTACAACTGATGCAGAAGGTAATATTACTATCGACGGTGGCAATGAAACAATTACATTGTTTGGCGATGTAACAGGTACGGGTACAACATCTATCAATGTTACTCTAGCAGACAGCCCTATAGCACCTGGAACATATAATAGAATTACATTTGATACAAAAGGTATTGCACAAAGTGGTTCACTAGTTGACTACTTAACAGACGGTTCTAATATTAGTAGATTAACTAATGACGCAGGGTACTTAACGAACGAACAAGCAATTAACTTTAATATTGTTGGAGATGATTCAACAGGCTTTAATATGGCCAATCAAGGTACTTTCCAATTTTTAGGTACTAACGGTATTACGGTAACTGCCGCACAAGACCAAACTACTCCGACTGTTACTATTGACGGAACAAGTTTCTTACAAGCAAGTGATAACATAAGTGTTCTTACAAATGATTCAGGTTACTATAAAGCAGGTGATTCTATACTTGGTAACTTTACTGGTAGTGTGTTTAGTGATAACTCTACTCTAGTACTTGACGGCTTAACAGGACAATTACATGGTACACTTAACGGAACACTTAAAGGTGACGTAAGAGGTAGCGTGTTTGCAGATGATTCTACAATGATCATTGATGGTGGTACAGGTAAAGTAGCAACTGCACAACTTGATACATATGCAGAAGGATTGCATGATTATACAATTACAGGATCATCAAGCGGAAGTTTAACAACAACCACAGGCTTCCAAAAAATGAGTTACACTAAAATAGGAAACCGTTGTTTCATTAGTGGTAAACTACAAACGTCAAATGGACAGGCATTACCATCAGGTGATATAAGAATTAGTCTTCCTTTTGCATGTGCTGACTTAACTGATCAAGGCGGACAAACAGGATTTCCAATTATGCTGTATAACGTGTCTGGATTTAGTGGAGGTGTTACAGTACATGCTCAAATTGAAGAAAGTAATTCATTCTTTACCATTGTCACAGTAGACGCTAACGGAACGGACAGTACACAATCTTTTAGTGATATCTCCAATAGTGGTATGGAAATTTTAATTAACGGCCACTATCCCGTATAATAAATACACATACACTAAGGCAACTTAGGCACAAAGGCATATAAAAGGAGAATCAAGGCATGAAAGCAAATCTATCTTCGTCCAATCTGGACAATAAATCCAATTACGAACACAAAGTGGTAAAATTGGTAAAATCTACAATTGACAAAACCTCTGAAGCAGTGTATTATAATACTAATACTGGTAAAACTGGTATTATTAAAACTAATGGCTTAAGGAGGCAAAACACAATGGCTAAAAGTATAGAGGTACTTGAAAACATCAAGACGATCTGCCGCAATGAATGGGGCAACGAATCGGTGTATGAAGGACCGTCAGGCAAATATAAATGGGAAGTAGGCAGAGACACAGGCAATGGTATAATCAACGGCGTTGTACGTAAATTTGTTGCAGAAGACAAAGACGGCAATGAGATTTACACAGTAGCAGGTAGTTTCAAAATCAATAACGACGGTGAAGTATCACGTTGGACAGGGTTACCGAGACGATTCCAAAAAGAAGCAAGTGAACTAGCAAAGTTAACAAACGGTCATACTAACGGAGACTAAAAATGCAGTTTAAAGAGGCTTGTTGGAGAATGCCCAAGGAGGACCGTATGGCGCTTTGGATGAAACGAATAGAAAGTGTTGACACAGTGCTTGAAACAGCAAACACAGGGTGGCAACTAAACTATTGGGGAAGTGTTCGAAGACAACTTGTATATCAACTATCACTGTTAAGCAACGATAAAGTTTATGAAAAATAAATTTAAAAAGTTCTTACCAACATTATTCAGATACACAATAGTAATCACTATTATTGGTGTAGCGTATATATACGGAACTTGGCGTCCTAACGATATTGTAAAGAACAAGATCATTCACACAGTTGAAGCAGATGTAGTCGAAACTGCACACAGTTTTGGTTTACATGAACCTTCGTTCGAATACAATAATGACGAATCATTTATTTCATCTTTAAAAACTTGTATTGATTATATCAATTTTAAAACTGCACCAAGGCAAAGAATACCTAGTGCTATTATAATAAGCATGGCAGGAATTGAATCCGCTTGGGGTACAAGTAGATTTGCAACAGAAGGCAATAATCTATTTGGAATAAGAACATGGGATCCAGATGCACCGCAACTCAAACCATTAGAAGTTCCTAATGCTAGATTTGGAGTAAAGGTGTATAAAACAAAATGTTCTAGTGTACAGGATATGATTGATACAATTAATAACCATTCTGCATATAAAGACTTTCGTAGAGAAAGAGAAAAACAATACGATAATGGAGATTGGGATTACCGAAGATTGTTAGAAAAACTAGATGCTTGGAGTACAAATCCAAAATACGCAGGCATAGTTTTTGATACAATTATAACTAGACAATTACCATAAATGGAGTTACAATAACTATTATGACAATGCATCTAGCAAGAGGGTTGACTACTCTCAACACAAAAAAACGTAAGTCTAAAAAAGTTACAGAAGCACAACTTAAAAAGTATGAAGTGCAATGGCGTCAGCATAACAAAGAAATGCGTCGAAAGCATCTTCATCAGCATCAGTTTGAACAACTAGATGATTATATCGCTTACTGTAAAGGGCAGTACAAGCCTAAACAAACAAAAGCAGTATCAAGTGCTCCGTGGCAATATTCAGGTCCACAAACAAGAACAACTGAAAACATTCCAAGTCTTGCATCAAAGGAAAGTTTTGCACCTGCTACTAGAAAAGAATCAATGCGATACACAGGTGAACGCAAACTTGTAGGTATTGCTATGATGCACAAAAGTAATCTTGTTCCTGTATTTGCGGACGAAGATGATACAACAGGATCTAAACAAGCGACAGAGATCGCACAAATGAGGAGAAACTAAAATGGCTGACCCAGCACTAAAGACATCCAAACTAGCATATCAAATTCTAGGAGATGTAAAAAAAGTATCGCCCAAAGCAGGAGACGTTATTGTTGTAGAACATAAACTTCCGTTAGCAACAGGTGATAGAATGAAAGTACAAAAACAATTTCAGAGTTTATTTCCAAATAATACTGTAGTAGTAATGCAGGCAGGAATGGAAATGAAATTAGTCGGAACTGGTGGAGGACAAGGGTAGGTTCACTTTGGTAAACTTAACCGTTGACAAAACCGGTAATGATGTTATTATGTATATATAGGCTAAACAAACAGGCTAACAAAGGAGGCAATAATGAAAGGCTTATTTAAAATCGCAGTTGCAGGAGTGATTGCAAGTACACTTGGTGCTTGTTCATCCATGACAACTATCGCAGAAAGAGACACATATGCACAACCTAAATGGTATGCGTCATGTGCCCAATCAGGAACCGAAGGATACTTTTGGTGGACTAAAGAGTATGCATATGCATGTGGGGCTGGTGAATCAATTTACCAACAAGCCGCAGAAGAGCAGATGTATGCTATTGCAATGAATAATTTTGCAAAACGTATCAACGGTAACGTAAACTCAAAAACAGAACTTGAGTTTAAAAACGACAGTAAGACAACTAATACATTTATTTCTTACGTTGTAAAAGATACACCAATCACACAACACATCGAAGAAGATAGAGCAACTTATGTATACGCAGGTAAACAATATACTTTCGTAAAACTTAGAATGCCTAAAGATGTATTTGATAGTTTGGTAGCAGAGTCTAAGTCACAGAGAACAGACTAATGAGGTGCTTGGTAATCCTAATTGGATTAGCAGTTATGACAGGATGCTCAAGCACTCCTAAGATGGTAGTTGATCAATCACAGTATTGCCATACATCAAGTACGAAGATACTGAAAGATAGTACTACTAGTTCTAGTGAAGTGATAGTAGAGTGTACTGACAAACCTAATCCTAAAATGACACTACAAAGTGGCTTTGATGGCCGCAAGTGTGGATGGGCAAGACAAAGTTATCCTGTTGCAGGAAAATTAACTACAAGTTATACAATGGCTTGTCAACTACAAGATGGGAGTTGGACTTATGTACCGAACGTTATTGCTCAGTAGTATACTATTAATTTTAGGTGCATGTTCTTCACACAATTATAATAGTCCTGTAAGTAGCAACATGTCTATAAACAGTAAGTACAATCACACAGGTAATAGTGTGTCGACATCTGTTACAAGGATTATAGAAAACACAGTGTGGCGTATGCCACCAGAGGCGGCAAGTAAGCATACACAATCAATTTACTTTGCTATTAACAATATGACTGATGGCGAATCGATTAATTGGCAAGATGCTAAAAGCAACACATCAGGTAGTATTAAAATTGTTATGACAGAAACATACGGTGGTTCGTATTGTAGATTGCTTAACAGTCAAGTATGGTATGAAACTAAGACTAGAAATTTGAGCGAGTATGCTTGTTCAACTAACATGGGAAAGTCTTGGACATTTAGACCATATAATTAAAGTACCAGGTTTACTAACACCAAATATAAGGGTAAATACAAGACTATGTTATACGGTATACTTACACTTTTATCTGCCTTAACAATTTCGGCAGTGGCTATATACTATTCCATTGCAGGTCTAGTGGCTATTTTTGCCGCGGCGGCAATTCCCATTATTATTATGGGTACTGCATTAGAAGTAGGTAAACTTGTTACCGCAGTATGGTTACACAAGTATTGGCAACAAGCAACATGGTGGCTTAAAACATATCTCACAACCGCAGTAATTGTTCTCATGTTTATTACAAGCATGGGTATATTTGGATTCTTATCTAAAGCACATATTGAACAAACAAGTGCAGGCGAAGAAAGTGTTGCACAAGTAGAACGTCTTACAGGTGAGATTGAAAGACAACAAGATATTATTGTTCGTGCTGAAGAAAAAATTAAAAAATTAGAAACAAGTACAGTTGGTGGCGATGCTAACATACAAGCACAAATAGATGCTGAACAAGAACGTATTGACAAAGCATATGTTAGAGTACAACCTGCTATTGATGAACAACAAAAAATTATTGATAGCCAAGCAACACTATATAAAAATGAACTTGCTAAAATAGATGCTGAGATGGAAACTCTACAAGGTTACATCGATAGTGGCGATACTAAAAAAGCACAACAAATGATTGGTGCTAGTGCTGACGGTATCTTTGGTAAAAAGACTGCTGACAAGATTGGTGACTGGCAAGAAGCAAAAGCAAAAGAACGAAACGAACTTATTGATAAGATTGAACGTGCTAGTAACAATCCTCAAGCAAAAGCGGCCGCAGAGGAAATTAAACGTCTACGTACTACTGTAGAACAACAAATAAAAGATTCAAATGCTCTTATTAATCGTTTACGTAATCAACTAGGCGATACTGATAAGACAGCAGACATTGACGCACAAGTAGATGCACAAAACTTAAGAATTAAAAATGCTAACACAGAAATAGATACACTAACAGATGAGAAGTATGCACTTGAAGGTGAGTACAGAAAACTTGAAGCAGAAGTAGGTCCTATCAAATATATTGCAGAATTTGTTTATGGCGAAAATGCTACACAAAATATGTTAGAAGAAGCAGTACGTTGGGTTATTATTATAATTATATTTGTATTTGATCCACTAGCAGTACTATTACTAATTGCATCGCAATATACATTCCATTGGAGAAATACGGGAGGTAGTTTGCCCCCAAAGCACGATCCGGACAACGATCCGGATAACACTCCAACAGTTACACAAGAAGAGTGGGACGAAGCACACAGACAAAACTATGAGTTTGATCGTGCTAAAGCAATTGATGCCAACATTCCCCCGGACACAGAAGAAAAGAAAGAGTCCGTAGTATCTAAAAAAAAGACTGACCAATACCTCCTTTGGGAAGACATAGATCCTGAACCGCAGAAAACTGTTGAACAAGAAGAAATTAATCCGCAGAAAACTGTCGATCCTAATCAAATAGAAATTAATTTTGATACAGACACTAAGAAAAAGTATACTAAAACAATAAATCCATTTTTCTATGCTGACGAAAAAGTAAATGACGTTGATGATACTATTGACGATATGAAAGACAAAGGGCAATGGCCGGATCAAGCATCAAAGGAATCACAACAAACAGTTACTCAACAACTTGAAAAGATTGATGACTTAGATGCCTGGAACAGTTGGGTAGAGAAAGCAAACGAAGAAGCAGAGAATAATCCAGAAGATTTTGAACAAAATTCAGAACAGAATGAAAATAGTGTGTTTAACAAAATAAACAAAGCAAGACAAAGTTTTGATCCTAGCAAGATTAAAGAACTAGAAATTACTGAAGAACAGTATAGAGACGCAAGTCAAAAGCATATCATATCTCTTATAGAAAGGTTAAAGGACGGACTAATTAAAGTAGACGACCTTACAGAAACTGAAGCAAATAAGATTACTACATTATTAGATAAGAATTAATATGCCAAATAAAATAAACTTGATCACACCGCCCGATAACTTATACAACAACAACTTTTCTTTAAATCTAATTAATACTACAGATGCTGAAAAAGAAAAGATTAGTAACTACTTGGGCAAACAAAAAGATGATAGAGAAATAAACCTGTATGCATATACAAATGAAAATAACCCTACTTGGTTACTTAACAAAGTAAATGGTGAAATTAAAACGTATATTAATCTTGACAATACCAGTGATATTAGTGTACAATATACTAGTTACATATTAAGTAAGAGCAATGTTTACTACTACACAGAGGATAAAAATATGAAAGAAGTTTACAGTCTGATTAGTACAAACAATGTAACTGACATCAACAATTTTTTAGATAAGGTATACAATGAGCAATAAACAACAAGATCACCACTGTCACTTTTGTGGCAAAGATAAAAAAGAAGTAACCAAATTGATTGTCGGTGACGACAGTGCAATTTGTAATGAATGTATTGACTTATGTGTAACTATTTTAACTAAAGAAAAAGTTAAAAGTATTCATACTAAGAAAGAAGCATTTGATACAACTAAACTTAATCCAAAGATGATTAAAGAGTATCTTGATCAACATGTAATTGGACAGGAACAAACAAAGTTAGCAATGAGTGTTGCAGTAGCACAACACTACAAAAAATTAAACAATCCAAGTGACGATATTAAATTAGATAAAACTAACGTAATGGTTATGGGTCCAACAGGATCAGGTAAAACATTAATTGCACAAACTATTGCAGACTTCCTTAATGTACCGTTTGCTATTTGTGATGCTACAACACTTACAGAAGCAGGATACGTTGGTGATGATGTAGAAAGTATTATTACTAGACTAGTAACAGAAGCAGATGGAAACATTGAACTAGCACAACGTGGTATTGTGTTTGTAGACGAAATTGATAAAATTACAAAGAAATCACAAAACGTTTCAGTTACAAGAGATGTTAGTGGAGAAGGTGTACAACAAGGTCTTTTAAAGATTATTGAAGGCACTAAAGTTAGAGTTAATGCAGGACAAAACAAACGTAAGCATCCAGGTGCTGAAATGGTAGACATTGATACAAAAGATATATTATTTGTAGTTGGTGGTGCATTTGTTGGATTGGATAAACTACTATCAGAACGTACAAATCAAAACGGAATGGGGTTTGGTGCAGACATACAAGATCCAAACGCAGAAGCAGATTTGTCACAAATACTTCCAGAAGACTTAATCAAGTACGGTTTCATTCCAGAGTTTATTGGTCGTTTTGGCTTAATTACATACGTAAATCAGTTGACACAAGAGCAACTATGTAGTATTATTAAAGAGCCTAAGAACAGTTTAGTAAAACAATATAGTTATTTGTTTGGACTAGACAATATAAACTTAGAGTTCACTGAAGGAGCAATTAAAGCGATTGCTTCTAAAGCACAAGAACTTAAGACAGGTGCTCGTGGACTTAAAAAGATTATAGAAGAGGCACTGTTACAGTATCAATATGACGCTGAAGATTTAGCGGCAGAAGGGTTGGACACTATAACGATACAAGAAGAAACGATAACTAATAACGATACACCGTTACTGGTATATAGAAACAAAAGGACAAATGGCAAAAAACATTAAGGTAAGATCAATGGCACAAGTTAGAGACCCCAACGAAGCGGGCCTGAGTGTAGTAGTACGTGGCGAAGGTGAACGAGAGTTTATGAAAGCCATGCGTAAGTTTAAACGCAAAGTTGCTGAAAGCGGAATTATTAATGACTTTCGAGACAAGCAGTACTATGAAAAACCTAGCGATAAGAAACGCAAGGCTAAAAAACAGGCAGTACGTAGGCAACAACGTGCATTGTTAGACAATAAAAACAACTACTAATAGGCAATAGAAATGGCAACACATGCAATGATAGACCTAGAAACTCTAGGCACTAAACCAGATTGTGTGATACTAACATTAGGCGCAATCAAATTCGACCCTTTCACTAATGAAGAACCACACAGTGGTCTTTATCAAAAACTTGACATAGACGAGCAAGACAAATTAAAAAGAACACAAGATGAAAGTACTATCGAATGGTGGGGTAAGCAAACCCAGAGTGTGCAAGAAGAAGCCTTTTCAGAAGAAGGACGTATTAGTTTAGATCAAATGACAAAAGAGATCAACAAGTTTCTTGTTGGTGTTGATGTAGTATGGGCTCAAGGGCCTGCTTTTGATATTGTTATATTAGAAAATTTGTACCAGCAATTAGGATTACCTATACCATGGAACTTTTGGCAGATAAGAGATAGTAGAACATTGTTTAGTTTACTATCTAAAGATCCACGTAAAGCAATTCAACAAGAAGCACACAATGCCTTGGCTGATTGTTACTATCAAGCATTATCGGTACAGACAGCATACAAGGAGTTAAACTTAAATGCGAATTGAAGAAGATACTAAACTAGACTACAAAGACGTACTCATTCGTCCTAAACGTAGTACACTAGGTAGTCGTAAAGAAGTTGATCTAGAAAGAGGATTTACATTCCGTAACTACAAAGGCGATAAAACAGAATATAGACACTATCGTGGCACACCTATTATGGCGGCTAACATGGACGGTGTTGGCACATTTGAAATGGCAGACAAACTTGCTGAAGGTAAAATCTTTACTTGTTTAGTTAAAACTTATAGTATAAACGAATTAGTTAATTATTTTGATAGTGACATACCGGAACGTACAGACTATGTTGCAATGAGTATTGGTATTACAGATGCCGACCATGCAAAGTTTAGAGATGTATATGAGCAAACAGGCAGTAGACTAAAGTATGTTTGTATTGATGTTGCAAACGGTTATAGCAGTCGCTTTAGAGATACAGTAGCAGAATTTAGAACACTATATCCAAATCTAGTAATTATAGCAGGTAACGTTGTAACAGGTGAAATGACAGAGGAGTTAATTCTTGCAGGAGCAGATATTGTTAAAGTTGGGATTGGGCCTGGTAGTGTTTGTACTACTAGGATACAGACTGGTGTTGGATATCCGCAGTTATCCGCAGTCATGGAATGCGCCGACGCGGCACATGGCCTTGGTGGACATATTATCGCTGATGGCGGTTGTACTTGTCCTGGCGATGTTGCTAAAGCGTTTGCTGGAGGTGCTGACTTTGTAATGCTAGGAGGTATGCTCGCCGGACACGACCAAGGTGGTGGTGAAGTAATTACTAAACACTATCTTTCAAAAGAAGCAACTCTTTTAGACAATGGCAACTACATGCCACATTACGAACAAAAGCAGTTTGTACAATTTTATGGCATGAGTAGTGATGCCGCAAATAAAAAGCATTTTGGTGGATTGAAAGATTATCGTTCATCAGAAGGCCGTGAAGTGTTTGTTCCTTATAGGGGCGATGTTGCGGCTACAGTACAAGATTTACTAGGCGGATTGCGTAGTACTTGTACATATGCAGGTGCTATTAGACTTAAACACTTAATGCGTTGTACAACGTTTATTAGGTGTACACAACAGTTTAATAGTGTTTATGCTAATAACTAATAAGGAAAAACAATGATTAAAGGATTTGAAATCCCAAATACAACGTTCCGAATTAGAACTGGCGATTCAGTCTTAGATGACGGTTGCAGTTTTGATGAAGGTATGTGGACAACAATGACATCAGATGACTACTTCAAAGGTAAACGTGTTGTGTTGTTTAGTTTACCAGGTGCGTTTACACCAACATGTACATCAACACAATTACCAAGTTTTGAAGAAAATTATAATACTATTAAATCATTAGGTATTGATGAAGTATATTGTTGTTCAGTTAATGACACATTTGTAATGAATGCATGGGCTGAGATACTTAAAGTTAATAATGTAAAAGTTATTCCAGATGGTAGTGGAAACTTTACACGTTACATGGGTATGCTTATTGGCAAGAATCATGTAGGATTCGGAATGCGTAGTTGGCGTTACATGGCTGTTATTAATGACGGCGTTGTAGAACAATGGTGGCAAGAGCCAGGTATTAACAATGAAGGTTCAGATGCTGATCCATACATTGAAACTACTCCAGAAAATATGATGACTTACTTACAGACTGCATCAACACCAGAGTAAGTATCACACAATTAGCATTAACTTAAATAAAACTGTTAGAGGCATAGTGTTTCTAACAGTTTTTTAACGACCGCTAAGATTACATCGAAGCATTAAACAACAGGAGAAATTACCTTGGAAAATATAAACTTGCTGTACAAGGGGCAAGAATACCTACTGTTTATTGCGTTCATTATGATGATTGCGGGTTTGATAAAAGAACATAATTTGTTTGCAGGTGCTTATGCCTACATACAAAAAGTGTTTAAATCAAAACGTGTAATTGTTGCACTAATGAGTGCGTTTACTGGTATACTTCCCATATCAGGTCGAGTAACAGTTTCGGCTGGTATGTTAGACACCCTCGCTCCTCCGAAAGGATCAAAAGGACGAGAGAAGTTTGGCATTATCGACTATCTATCAACTCACCACTATTATGTTTGGTCACCATTGGAAAAGACTATTCTTATTCCTATGGCCGCATTTAGTATTGGATACGGAGCAGTTGTGTTCAAACTACTGCCTCTATTAATTGTATCACTAGGAGTAGTGTTTACATATATTACTTTCTTTGTAAAAGAAGATGACATTGAACTTAACACACAGAATAAACATTTTAAAGTATCAAACGTTATTAGAAATGTGTTTCCGTTTTTAGTTGCTATTGTTCTAGCACTTAAACCTATTGGAGGGTTAGACCCGTGGTTAGTGTTTGGTGCATTACTATTTTACTATATGATTCTTACGTTAACATGGGATTATAAAAAGTTACTAGGCTTTGTAGATTTTAAGTTACTTGCTTGGGTAGCAGTTATCATTGTAGTTGCAAACTTTACTAGAGAGAATACTAATGACATCAAAGCATATCTTGAAAATACTGCATTTGATATTAATACAATAACAGGATTTAGTATCATAAGTGCGTTAGCATTTGGATCAGCATTCTTGTTTGGTTCAAGTAGCAGATTTGCCGCTATTACTACTATACTATCTTTAGTATACGGAGTTGAATATTTTGTATGGTTCTTTGCATTAGATTATGCAGGATACTTAATATCACCTATGCACAAATGCATGGCAATTGGTAAACTATACTTTGGCACACCTTGGAAGAAATACTTAAATGCACTAGGTGCATGGATAGCATTACTCTTAGGTGCAGGTGCACTTACACTAATAATTTAAAAACTTAGGTATCGGGCGAGGCTAATAATTTCGCCCGATCAATCAAATGAAAAAAATTCTCACAACATTAATTTTATGTTTCCCTATGTTAGCATGGGCGGATGATTTCGATAGCAATCAATTCACACTAAAAATACAAAACTCAAACTATGGTATAGAAACAAGACAATATACTAGTAGTGAGCGTTCTCATATACAAATAGAAAAGTATGTAGGCAAATGGAAGTTTGCATATAGGTATGATGAAAACGGAAGTAAAACTGAACATCGTCCACGTATAGACTACAAACTATATGATAACGGTTTAGTTTACATAAAGCCTCGAGTTGAATATCGTTACTACGAAGGTACACGCAACGACTATTGGAGAGTAAGATCTGCAATAGGGTTAAGAGTAAAAGGTATGTACTTAGAAGTTAATCCAATGCTTAGGCTAGGCAGTGGTTATAGTAATGATTTAAGTGTAGATGAATATCAAACTAAACTAGGCTATAAGTTTCCACTAGGTACAAAAGCACAACTTAATATGTTTGTGCAACGAGATAGTGATAAAGACTTTAATAAAACAGACATGCTGTTTGGTACTAGTTTAGGATTTAGATTTTAACTGTATCTTGTTTATAACGTCCGGCCATAATCCAGTTTACACTGACTCGGCTGGGCGTTGTAGATTTAATTGGATAGTGATTTAATCTTGCATCAAAAAATACCGCAGTGTTTTCTTTATGATGATATTCAGTTCCGTCAATAACTGTACCACCGTCAGCATCATTTAGATAGTATAACAAACTCCAACGATTTTCATTTTCATTATCAATGTGTGGACTTGTTACTTGTCCTGGAGCATACATGTTTGCTCTACATCTCATCAAATGATCGATTTGCAACCAACTTTGATTGTGCCATGCAAAACTATCAAACGCATGAGTAAGACTTGGTGCTAGATACCATTTGTCGTCACCTGTAGGTTTATCATAAAATTGTGTAGCGAAGCATGTTGCATAAGGATCTGGATCATCAATAACTGCAATGCCTGGATAGTGCCACGGAAACCCTTGATTAAGAACTTCTTTCTTAATACGTATGTGTAACCATTCTTCGGGTAAAAATGGATCTAATAGTATTGGCTTTTTAGTTAATTGTACATCTATCAATTTATATTTCCTTAACGATTAATATGATGGTTGTCATCATAGTATTGGACAACATGATCGTCGTCTTTGTCTTGTAGTCTTTCTGCCCACCAACTTAATAGTATTGCTACAAAGCCAATGGAAAGTATTACCCAAAAGAACGGCTCAGTGGTTAGCAAATGCCATAACACTTGCAAACCATCTGTATCTGTATAATCTATTTCAGCCATGCAACTCTTTGTCCTGCATCAACTCTACGTTTGTGTTCTTCAACTGAACCAGGATATCTCCATGCCCATATTGCTACACCTAACATAAATGCACCACTCCACGCAACTGCTTTTAAGTTGCCTGTTGCGTAAAAAGTAAACGCAAGTGTAGAAGCCATTACAATTACCATTGCGTATTTTCCTTTTGTAGGAAATACTCTTTTCTTATTCCAGTTAGTTAGGAATTTACCAAACCATGGGTGGTTGTATAACCAAGCCTCCATTTTTGGTGAACTCTTTGCAAATGCCCATGCCGCAATTACAAGGAAGATTGAAAAAGGTATTCCGGGTGTCACTACTCCGATATAGGCTAGACCAACACATAAAAAACCAATTGCCTGATACATATATTTTTTTATTTTATTCATATTATTTTGTGCCTTTCTAACACTGTAAGTAATTTATCCACAAGTTCATCCATCATTCCTGATGAGTGATTAGGTCCAGGACAAAACCTTAAACGTTCTGTGCCTTTTTCAACAGTAGGATAATTTATTGGTTGCACATATATTCCGTCTTTGTATAATAAATCATCTGATATTTGTTTGCACTTTACAGGGTCTTTAATCATAACTGGAACAATATGGCTATTATTTTCAAGTATCGGAATACCTTTGTCTATAAACTTTCTTTTTAGTTCTTCCGACTTTACTTGCAACATCATTCTAAGTTCTTTATGTTCTTTTACATACTTTACTGATGCTAATGCACCTGCACATAAAACAGGACTCATTGATGTTGTAAATATAAATGCAGGTGCGTAACTTCGTATTGCATCTATAAATGTTTTGTCAGCGGCAATATATCCGCCTTGTACTCCATATGCTTTGGCTAGAGTACCATTGATTATATCAGGGTGTACATTTCTTTCTTCGCACACACCTCCACCGTTTGGTCCATATAATCCTACAGCATGTACTTCGTCTATGTAACTTATTGCTTTGTACTTTTTACATAGTTTAACAATATCACCTACTGGTGCTATGTCTCCGTCCATACTATAAACAGATTCAAATACAACCATTTTAGGTCCTGAAATCTGTTTTAGTTTTAATTCTAATTCTTCTAAATCATTGTGTGTCCAAATAATTTTTTTAGCACCACTGTGTCTTATACCTTGTATTAATGAACTATGATTGTTACTGTCACTAATAAATGTAATGTCTGGGATAATTTTTGCAATAGTTTCTAATGTAGTTTCGTTTGCATTAAAGGCACTAGTGAATAATAGTGCTGATTCTTTGTTGTGTAAACGTGCTAGTTCTAGTTCAAGTGCAACATGATAATGAGTTGTACCACTAATGTTTCTAGTACCACCACTACCTGCACCTGCTGTTTCTAATGCTGTTTTCATTGCATCTAAAACAAATTGATGTTGACCCATACCTAAGTAATCGTTAGAACACCAATTAACAATCTTTGTAACAGCATATTTTGAATACCAAATTGCTTTAGGAAAATCCCCACACTCTCTTAGAATATCGTTGAACACACGATACCTGCCCTCTTCTTTAAGGTTTAGTATCGCCTGTTCAAATTTATCAATGTGTTGCATTTAGTTCTGTTTCTAAGTCTGCTTGATGTTGCATTAACTTTTCAATGTTGTCTAGCATTTCCTGTCTTAGAGGACTTTGCATAGGTAACTTTCTAAACCTAATTTTAAGAACTTTAATTTCGTTCTTAAGTTTTTGAATCTCAAGTCTAACATTTGAATCATCAATAACTGGTATAGATGCTGTTGCTACTGGTTTGCTTTCCAAAGTAATATTCAGCGTATCCATAATCAAATCGATCTTTTTCTCTAACAAATCTAATCTTTTGTTTGTATCCATGTTATATCCTATTATGTACGTATATTATTTATCATGCTTGTTTGATCTAAAAATATTTCCAAAAAGACTTGACTTTTTACTATTAATGCTTATATAATATATGTAACAGATAAAACTGTTATAAATAAAAGTGTACGCCGAAAGGGTACAACAATTAATCTTGCTTAATAAAGGAGAAATAATATGACAAGACTAACAACTCTAGACCTACCTAACTTCCAAAGAGCCACAATTGGCTTTGATAGACTGTTTAACGAAATGGAAAGACAGTTCGCAAATAGTCCAAACGGAAACGGGTATCCCCCATACAATATAGCACAAATCAACGATGATGAGTATATGATCTCATTAGCAGTTGCAGGCTTTGGTATGGACAACCTTTCAATTACCACAGATGGTGATCAATTGAAAATCGAAGGAACTGCTCCAAAAGGAGATGAAGATGTCAACTACCTACACAAGGGTATTGGCGGACGCAACTTCCGTAGAGAGTTTACACTCGCTGACCATGTTAAAGTAGCAGATGCTAATCTTGAACTAGGTATGCTGAATGTGCATTTAGTACGTGAAGTACCAGAAGCACTAAAGCCAAAGACTATTAAGATTAATAGTCCTAAGTAATACACAGCAATATAGGGGGAGTGTTTTGGCACTCTCCCTTCTTGCATTATTAATTAATCTAGTGTATTATATACTATAAATATTAAAAAGGGTTAAAGGTAATTATTATGACTACTCATACAGATACAGTAACAAAAGAAAAACAAATATCTGCTATTAAAGAACCTGGCATGTACAAGGTTACATTTTTTAATGACAATGTAACTCCTATGGACTTTGTTGTTCAAGTACTAAAGGAAATCTTTAAACATAATATAGATAGAGCAGAAGCAATAATGCAACAGATCCATCAAAATGGACAAGGTGTTGCAGGAATCTACACATATGAAATTGCAGAACAAAAAGGTGTAGAAACAAGTGTACTAGCAAGAGAAAGCGGTTATCCACTTCAGGTCAAAGTAGATCTTGCATAATGGATGCCTATCAATTTGCCAATATTGGATATGTAATTGCTGACGTTGATCCAAACGTTTTAGATATCCTTAGGCAAAAATCAAATAGTTTAAAACAAAACTTTACTAGTGGCACTGACTACAATAAAAATCTTGCTGGTAATATTGAAAATGAATTTGACTTAGCAGATATCAAAGCACAATGCGAGCCGTTTATATTAAATGCTTGTAAGTTTTACAAAGACAACTATCCTGCATACAAACCACAGTTAGTAAGACAGTCGCAAATTATATTAAAAGACTTTTGGATTAACTTTCAAAAGAAATACGAATTTAATCCTGTTCATAATCATACAGGACTTTTTAGTTTTGTTATATGGTTAGATATACCGTATAGTATAAATGACGAGTTAGCAACTGGTCCAGGAAAACAAAGCAACAACAATCTTGCAGGACACTTTGAGTTTGCCTTTAGAAATACACTAGGCGAACATACTACAGTGCCTATTCCTGTAGACAAAACATTTAATGGAAAGATTTGTATTTTTCCTAGTGCAATGCCGCACACAGTATATCCTTTTTACACTAGCGATGATTATAGAATCACTGTTAGTGGCAATGTAAACTTTTCTGAGTAAATATCAATATGGCAACACTTAAAGAATTAACCTGGGAATTTCATAAATCTGCAGAACGTAGCGACTTTGCACGTAAACTTCTCAAAGGACAACTTACAGAATCACAGTACGCAGAGTATCTATACAATCAATTGTTTGTTTACGAAGCACTTGAAGAATGGGCAGGACATGCTGGCATTCTTAAAGGTATTGAAGGTATATGTAGAGCAGAAGCAATCAAAGAAGACTTTAATCAACTTGGCGGAAACTTTACTATAAAAGGTAGTGCAGTAGACTACAAAGAACATCTATATAAACTACACGAATATGATCCAGAACAATTACTTGCTCACATATATGTTAGACACTTTGGTGATTTACATGGCGGACAAATAATTGCTAAACGTGTACCCGGCGATGGAAAATACTATAAATTTAACGGTAATGAAAAAGAACTTATTGCTGAAGTACGCAGTAGACTAGAAGGTAAAGAAGACCTATATGTTGACGAAGCAATCAAATGCTTTCAGTTTGCCACAGAACTATTCAAGGATTTAAGCAGTGAGTGAACTTTGGAATAAACTTAATGATTGCAAATTCAACATTATTGATATGTTCGATGAGTATGGAACAGAATATGCTGAAGATGGATTAGACTATTTTAATCAACCTGACAACGGTTGGATTAATCGTGTGTGGCAAAACAATAACATTCGTAGAGCACACATTGATGTCGTAGATGCTACTACTACAAAAGGCTTATGGATGATGCACGTTTGTATTTTTCCGCAGTTACATAACAATGGTCCTATTTACGGATTTGATGTTATTGCAGGTAAAAACAAAATGACAGGTGCATTTCATGACTATAGTCCACTAGGTGGACCTAATGGGCAAGGTGCTGATCATAATATGGTAGAATGGTTTGAAGATACTGTAAGTGAATATGTTCCTAGCAAAAAACGTGAATTACCAGAATGGGCAACTAATATATTTTCAGGCTCTATGGTAGCGGCAGGTAATGTAAGTGATATGGACGAAGCAGACACTATTATTGACCTAGCACAAAATAATTTAAAAGTATACCTTGAATCAATTGGTGATCATAATAACACGGGCGATCGCAACACAGTACTTGAAGGACAAAACTGGTACTGTCACAATCAGCAACAAAACCCACATACACCTAAAGTAATGAAGTCATTAGGACTTAATGAAGCAGATGTAGAGCGTTTTTGTACTGATATGCTATTTCCAAAAAAGGTATAAATATTGCTATGAGAGCATTAGAATTCTTACGAGAGTATACCGATCCAGAAGCGGCAAAGCAAGACATCTTTGATAGAGTCAAGGATCTTGATCCTAATGACGAAGAACAAGTTAAATTATTAGATCGTGTATACACACTACTACACAAAACAAATGTTGTTGACAGAATCTTTCCTAAGATCAGTAAAGAGTTAGCAGGCGAGTATGGTGAAAAAACTATTCAACTTATATCTGAAAAGATGGCAGGTGCTAACGGTTTAAGTATTGCACAAAAGAACAAGTTCTTAGATAACTTTGAAAAGAACAAATGTGTTAATCATGCTTGTTTCTTAAAAGACGGACACTACAATTTTGATGATTTATTTTACGGAGACAAAGTAAACGAAATAATGTTTATGGAGTTTATTAAATTTGGGTTAGGTCAAAAAAGAGCAGGTAAAGGCGAACATGCGTTTGCTATTCTAAGTCAAAATATAACGCAACAAGGTACAGGTGATTTAATGGTAACAACTGGTAGAAATCCAGATGGATCAGCATCAGGTGTTCCAGTAGAATTAAAAGTTGCACACTCAGAAAATATTAGTAACACTTCAAAAGGTCCTACAGGCTCAGGTAGACTAGGAGAAGGTGGTGTTAGTACACGTGATGTTCTTGATGTACTACAAAAGTTCCCTACAGTATCACAAGCCATTAGCGATTACCAAAGCGGTGGACTACAAGACATGGAAGGTTTCAAAGCAAGTAAACTAAGAACTATAGACAAGCCACAAAAAAGTATTAACGTAGTTGATTTTGTAAGAGTAATAAATCATTTAGATATGTCAACACAAGAAAGACAAGCATTAGGTAATGCTATCTTCCAACAAAGATTCCAAACTTACGGAGATAAAATTACAAGTGTTTTTCAAACACCTAATGTAAGTCCAGACAAAGTACTTAATGCATATGTTCAAGCAAACTTTGACTGGTACAAAGAACATCATGATATGGGCGGAGCATGGCGAACTGCTTCTAGTTTAGTTGTTGGGAACCGCTCAATGATAACTGCTTCATCAGGCGAAAGCATGGTTAAGTTAATGACTGGTGCATCAATCAAAAAATCGCTACCAGCAATTATTCCTACACAAGGAACAGACACATTCTTCCAAGTTAATCCAACTGCCAAATAAAAGGTTGACTTTTTAATCTAAAATAAGTATAGTGTAAGCAACGCTAACACACAAGGAAGGAATTTATGTTGAAAGAAATATTGATCTCAGCGGCTAAGAAACATGCCGAAGCAGAAATTGATCTGCACAAAGCAAATATTGAAGTATACATGCAACAAGTCGTAGGCATCGGCGAGCATAGCGATATTATCGAAACTATTCAAAAAGAGTTAGATAAAATGGCAACTGCACACGACAGACTTGAAATGCTTAACAAGTACTTCTAATGCTTAACTCACCTATTCTATTTCAAACTTACTTAAAAGTTTTTACACCAGATGAGTGTAAAGAAATAGAACGGTTGGCTAAACTAGGTCATAACCAACGAGGTATGACTGGATTTCAAACTAAAGACCCTGCCCATGAAGAAACGTTTAGTGGCATTCCAAATGCAGACATACGCAGAAGCGATCTTTGGTTCTTCCAAGAACCGTGGATATACGAACGTTTACAACAGATGTTCGTAACTGCTAATCAAGAATGTCAATGGGATTTACACATTGATCAATTTGAAGATTGTCAATACACTGAATATCACGGGCATGAGCAGGGACACTACGATTGGCACTATGATGCCCACCCGTGGCCATATGGTGACGATACTGCCTTTCCGGGTAAGTTAAGAAAATTAAGTGCAACTATACTAATGAACGATCCAACCGAATACACAGGTGGAGGATTTGAATTAGACGGTGGCATGGAACACAACGAACGCAAAACAGAAATTGTGAAACTAGGCGGAATTGGAGACATGGTTATTTTTAGTTCAACAGTGCCTCATAGAGTTTTACCAGTTACAGAAGGTACAAGAAAAAGCATGGTAGTTTGGGCATTAGGACCAAAGTACAAATAAATACAACCATGCGTTACACACTGCTGATATTCATTGCGATATTCCTTATATCTTGCACATTCAAATTGGACAACTGTAATGCTAAACCAACAGTAACCCAAAATAAAAATCCCCAAGCACCAAGCGATTCAGATGAAAAGAGTTTGATTGACGAAGTTGAACGTCATGTTAATCCAGGTGCTGAACTTACTTGTACATATTAAATTGGATTAAAAATCTGGTTGACAAAAACGGTTTTACCATATATAGTTAAGTTATATATGAAACAAAAACTGCTCGTAGTTCAGCCGGATAGAACATTGGTTTGCGGAACCAAAGGTCGGAGGTTCGAGTCCTCCCGAGCAGGCCAAAAACTAACAAAAGGAATATATGACAACTAAGACACTATTAACAATCGTAGCAAGTATAACAATATTATTTGTACTTCTTGTTACAACAGCAGGTGCTGATGAAACATTAACACCTAAGAAGAAACCTGTTATTGTTGAAAAAATAAATAACTGGGTAATCAGCGAATGGGCAGATATAGTAGAATACCAAAAAAATAGTTGGCAAGAAGGTAAAGAACAAACTACAAATAATTTTAACAAAATTAAAGCATTTGTGGTTGACAATACGACAAAAAGATAATATACTGTAAAAAGTTAATAAGGAAAGCGAACAATGAATACGAAGTATACAAATAATTATGAATGGTGTGGTTGTGAACCACCCGGGAGTGTCTTGTAGGCAGTTGTTCAGCAATGAATTTTAGACCCCCGGAGTTATAATGCTTACGGGGGTTTTTTTATGGGTGTGGTGTAATGGTAACACAACTGATTCCAAACCAGTTAATGGGGGTTCGATTCCCTCCACCTATGCCAATTTGTGGGCGTGGCGGAATGGTTACGCAGTGGATTGCAAATCCATGTATACAGGTTCGATTCCTGTCGTCCACTCCAATTTTTGGTTGACATCTGGTATTACCGATGTTATAATGTATATAAGTTAGTTAGGAGAATATGATGGCAAAAGATATATGGTTAATAAGTGATACACATTTCAATCACAGTAAGATCCTTGAATTTACACAAGGTGGTAGATCTATCAGACCTTTTTCTAACGTAGATGAAATGAACCAAACAATGTTAGATAACTGGACAAATACTGTTAAGCCTCAGGACACAGTTATACACTTAGGTGATGTATTGTTTGGTGAAAACAAAGTAGAATGGTTAGAAGCAAACTTTGCAAAGTTACCTGGTAAGAAAAGACTTGTTCTTGGAAACCATGACAATGTAAAACATGTTGCTCCGTTCTTTAAGGATATACAGTTGTGGATTGAGTTACCTGGTGTTATTTGTACTCATACTCCATTACATGCAAGTACTCTTGAAGAAAGACATAGATGGGGTGATAACGGACCTGGGATAAACGCTCATGGACATATACATAGCAATCCTAGTCCAGATGGTCCTTACAAGTGTGTTTGTGTAGAACAAATTAATTTTACACCTATACACATTGATGAGGTTAGAAAAGGTTGACAGTATAGTGCTTTGGTGCTATACTGTTAATAATTAAAAAATTAAGGTCCCTTCGTCTATCGGTTAGGACAGCGGGTTTTCATCTCGCAAAGAGGAGTTCGATTCTCCTAGGGACTACCAACTAACAAATATAAGTAGTCGAGTGAAACCACTCGTGCATAAGCATGTGATAATAAGAGCGGAAGTACTTAATCCGCCTACAAACGAAAACACAGCAAGTAATCAAATACAAACTCTGATTGATCGCATAGGCATGAAAGTGCTTATGGGTCCTTTTGCCAAGTATGTTGAAATGGAAGGCAACCGAGGATTAACAGTTGCCGCAATTATAGAAACCAGTCACATTGTATTACATAGTTGGGATGAAACAGATCCTGCATTAATACAATTAGATGTTTATACTTGTGGAGCATTTGATCCACGTACAGTGTTTGAGTGGGTTGAAGAATACTACAACCCCGTTAAAATGGAATACAAATATCTTGATCGAGAACATGCTCTAACACCAGCACTATTACCTGAAAAAGATAGGTTTAAGTTTTCTACACAAGAATTAGTAGATGCTACAAATGCTATTCTGCAATCTTCTTAAGTTTATAAATTAAATTTTCTCTGCTAATATTGAGTAAACTAGCCGCTTTGGTTTTGTTATTATTAACACTTCGCATTGCATCTTGAACTAATACCTTTTCCAGACTGCTTAATTCGTCGTTGAGATCACATTTTACAGGATCAGGATCATGGGGCCATATTACACTAAAAATTTCATATAAAGCATCTTGCTCTTTTCTAGATTGTAGTTGCTGTTCAGACTCTGATTGTGCTGTCATTGGTTAAATACTCCTGGTTAATCGTAAAAAATTTTACAGTAAATAATACTGTAATTACTTTACTATGCGTATTTAATAGAGATCGCGGTAAATATCAATGGGAGAGCAGAAAATGAAAAACATAGTCACGACTACATTGTTCGTCTGTCTTATTGGTACGGCTGGAGCGAGCGAACAAGTATTCACTTTTAAAAATCCATCTTTTAATGGATCAGGATATAGTAATCATGTACTGTCAATTGAACAGTTACAGTTTACTCGAAAGAAAGAAGCAGAAGAAAAAGCGGCGGCCGATGCGGCTAAAGCCAAACGTGAAGCAGATAGCACTACCTTAGCAAAGTTTTTAAACAACATAGAATCTCGAATCTATGCTCAACTGTCTAAACAATTAGTTGACAATATGTTTACTGATGACGGAGACAGTTCCGGAACTGCAACTATTGAAGGTGCTACGATTTACTGGGTAAAGGATACAACGTCTGATACTATTACACTTCTAATTACAGAAGAAGACGGTAGCACTACAGAGATTGTTGTTCCATTGAGCGGATTTGGATTCTAAAATATGAGAGGCATAAGATTTTTAATAATTGGGTTTTTGGCAATGACGTTTTTAAACGGGTGTGCTACACAAACAGCAAAAGTAAACTGGAGCAGTCCAACCGAGGCACGCTCTCCCATACAGGATACTTTAGTTGCAATGCCAAAACTTGATGGTCCTAAAATTACTATAGCGGTTTATAGTTTTCAGGACAAAACTGGACAACGAAAACCAAGTGACAATTTTAGTCAGTTGTCTAGTGCGGTAACGCAAGGGTCTGAAGTTTGGGTTATTAACGCACTTCAGAAGGTAGGAGGGGGTTCTTGGTTTACCGTTGTAGAACGTGTAGGCTTAGATAACTTGGTTAAAGAAAGGCAATTGATAAGATCAACAAGGGAAGTATTTGAAGGCAAAGAGGCAGTTAAGTTGAAACCTATGTTATTTGCAGGGTTGTTATTAGAAGGTGGCGTAGTAGGCTATGATTCAAATACAACTAGTGGCGGAGTTGGAGCAAGATATTTTGGTATCGGCGCTAACACAAGTTACCGAACTGATCAAGTAACAGTGGCAATGCGAATTGTAAGTGTTCAAACAGGTGAAGTATTACTTACTGTAGCCTGTGAGAAAACAATAGCAAGTCACAAGTCTGGAGCAGATGTATTTAGGTTTTTAGATCTTGGAACGAAAGCGTTAGAATTAGAAACGGGTTCCGCGGTCAATGAACCTACCAACTACGCAGTTAGAGCCGCAATAGAGGCATGTGTAGGAGAAATAGTAAAGAAAGGCGAAGAAGGCGAACTTTGGAAGTATAAAGGAAAAGAAATAACTTCAGAAGGACGACATCTTCATTAAAAGAACAAGGAGCGAGAATGCAAAATAAAGTAAAATATATAATGATGGGTTTTGTATTATTCTTTTTCTCAGTTGGGTCTGGATTTGCGAATGACATATACATTCAACAGTCGGGTAACAATTTAGATTTAGATATATCACAAGACGGACAAAACAACGTAATTGGTACAGCACAAACTGGAGTGACTCTTACTGGTAACGCTATGACGTTTAACATTGACCAAATTGGTGGTGCTAACGTTGTATCAGCAATAGTTAAAGGTGTAACTTACACAGGTAATATTGATCTTACTGGTAACAGTAATGATGTAGCATTACTCTGTGATAGTGCAGGAGCAGGAAACTGTGATACTGTAAGTTTAAGTATTGACATAACAGGATCAAGTGCAGATATTAATGTGAGTGTAGGTGAAGCGGCAGACGCAGAAAACTTCACTGGTACAATAGATATCACAAGTGGTGCATCAGAAACAGTTACATTAACAGTAGACGGTAAAAGTGCAATAGCAGATATCGACATTTCAAATAGTCAAGGTAGTGCAGGTAATACAGCAGTTATTGATATTAATGATGACGGCGATGTTAACGGACACACTTTAACACATAGTCATACAGGAGATGGCGGACTTATCAACATTACACAAAGTGGATTGTATGATAATATAATCAGTTTAACCACTAATGGTGACGGTGCTGAAATCGACATAACGCAGGACGACTAATCCTGTGCATAGACTGTTCGTAACAACTATACTATTATTCACGGCTATAACCTCGAGTGCGTTTGCCAGCATTGGCGAAGTAATCGAGCAAGTAGGAGCCACGACCATCGAAAGAAAGGCTGGCGACAAAATCCTTAGTGAAGAAGGTTCTGGAGTTGAAAGTTACGACACTATTAGAACACAAAAAGGTAAAACAGCAATTCAGTTTTTAGATGAAACAAGAGTAGATGTTACACAAAACAGTAAACTGGTTATTGATGAATTCGTATACGATCCTAACACTTCAACAGGAAGTCTTTCGCTAAAAGCGTCATTTGGAACAGTTAGGTACGCATCTGGACAAATTGCTAAGAACTCTAGACAGAATGTAAAGATTAAAACTCCAACGGCAGTAATTGGTGTACGTGGTACAGACTTTTCAATGACTGTAGATGAAACAGGAAGTTCAACAATTATATTATTACCTAGTTGCTCCGGTAATGGAAAAACAGCAATCTGTGTTGTAGGAGAAATTGAAGTAAGTTCTGATGTTGGTACTGTAATTCTTAATCAAGCATTTCAGGCAACAGTAGTTGAAACATCAAAGAATAATCCTCTCAAACCTTTAATGTTAGACATTGACGAAAGTTTAATTGGAAACTTATTAATCATTCGTAAGCCTGTAGAAATATCAGACGAAGAAGAAAGAATAAGAGCAGAGAAACTTGCAGACTTTTTAGGATTTGACTTTTTAGAATTTGACGAACTTAATTCAGACTATCTTGGTTCACAAACTAAAGATATTTGGATGACTGACTTAGACATAGATTTTTTAGAACAAAACTTTCTTGCAAACGTATTAGATTTAATTAATCAACAGTTAGCAAGATTAATGCGTGGAGCATTAGACTCGAGACAAAAAGGTATACAGTTAGGTAAAGATCCTGAAACAGGAATAGAACTGTATGATCAAAACCCTGACTGGGTATTAAGACGTGATGATGGATTAGGAAACTTTTATGAATTACGTTTAGATCAACAGTATGGTTATAATATTAATATGCAACAAAATGATTTCGAATACAGAGATTATCAACTTGGAGATGGACAAAATGAAATTGACATTATTCAAGTACAGTAGTATATTATTTTTATTATTAGTATTGCCTATACAAGCATCTGCAAATGATGCCTTTATATATTATAGAAATGGTGTTACTTCAGACCAATATACACATCTAAAAAGCGAACTTGAAGATGCAGGCTTTACTGTTTCAGGTAGCACAAGTGGCACAACTAGTTCAAGTGATGTATCAGGCCAGGATTTAGTTATTGATATGACAGGCACTTCAAACTGTGGTAGTACCTGTAAGTCAGTGTATGACACTTATGTAAGTGGCGGCGGCAAATTACTTATAGTAGGATCCAACGGAGCAACCAACAGAAATAACAGTATAGAAGCACTGATTGAAACTAAGATGGGCGTAGGTAGTTTTACTCAAGGTGGCGGATGCAATACTTGTTACTATTCAGTAAGAAAAGGTGACTATGCAAGTAGTACAACTAGTGAAAATACTTTACCAGGTTCAGACAAATATATGTACAATGTAACTGGTGGTGAAACTGTAGCCGCTAACTCATCTAGTAATAATAATATTCCTATTATGCACAAATGGGATTATGGTTCAAATGGTGGTTCAGTTTATGTAACATTTGGTTATGGTCAGTTTCTTTCAACTCATCAATATGCGTCTAACATGAATGATTTGTTGTATCGAGCCTTGCAAGAAGAAGGATTAGTTGCAACAACAACCACATATACATCAAGCATAAGCAACGCACAGACTACACAGATAACAACATCAAGAGCAGTAACACACAGTGGCAACGGCGTATACATTGAGCAAGTAGGAGACAACAACGATTTAACTATTGTACAAGATGGCAATGACAATCTTATTGCAGGCGGTGGTAGTACAACAAACAGTTTGATACATGCAGAGATTGTAGGAAACAATAACACTACTACACTCAAACAAAAAGGCAACAATAATGTTATGTTGTTTAATATTACAGGCGACTCTAATACAACAACTGCTGATCAAGGTAGTACGTCAGGTGCAGACGATAATAGACTTGAGTTTAGTATTAATGGTGACACTAATACAACAAGCATTACACAAAATCACAACAATGGTATAGGAACTAATGGACACTTCTTTGCATTAGATTTAGATGGTGACAACAATAATGTTTTAGCAAGTCAACTCAATGACGGAGATAAAAAAGCATTTCTAAGTGTACAAGGTGATGACAATGATATAGACTTATATCAACAAGGTGCAGGTTCACACTATGCAGAAATTGCTGTTGGCAGTGATCAAACAGTTGACATAACACAAGACGGAAGTGGACAGCACAACACTTCAGTATCTATGTCAGGGTTTAGTGCAACACTTGACCTTACACAACAAGGTTCAACTAATCAAACATACTCAATAAGTCAAACCTGTGTTAACGCAAATGGTTGTGGAACAACCACTGTAGTTCAGCAATAATAAATACGTTATGAACAAGAGTAGATGGCAACGTTTTAAAGAATGGTGGACTATTGATCACGTTGTTGATCTTTGTGTTGATGCATTACTTTTGATATGGGAAGTAGTTTCAAGTCCAATACTTATTGTTGTTAGAATCATTAGACACTTTATAGGCGATTGGTTTGTTGGAGGAATTAAATCAATAATCAAAATAGTAGTACGATGGTTTGCTCATAAAAGAGAATACAGACTTGAACACGGACACGGAATACTTAGAACCTATTGGTGGTTAATTTTATTAAGTCCTATTATACTATTTTTCCTGTTTATTTTTCTTGCTATGATAACTGGTATTGCCCAAGACCTACCTGTGATGTTAGAATTACTTCTACGAGGTTGTGAGTCTTTACAGCCTGGTGCAGAACAGTATTGGTGCAATATATCATAAACTTTAGCACCAACTTAAACACAAATAAATACAAATATGAAATATATTACACATTGGGCAACTGCTTTAGTCACTTTAGCAGTACTTTCTTTTATAGGATTTTCTGATCCTTATGTTAAAGAAACACTACGATTAAAAAGTTTTGATATTATACAACAGTATGATATTCCTACTGTATCACAAGATGTTGCTATTTTAGAAATAGACGAAAAGTCAATTGAGAAATACGGACAGTGGCCGTGGAACAGAAAAACACTTGCAGATATAATTTGGAAGTTACGTGAGTCAGGTGCTGGCATTATTGTAATGCCTATACTATTTTCTGAAGAAGATAGACTAGGCGGAGATATGGAACTTGCCGAAGCATTAGCAGGTAATGGTGTAATTATTGCTCAAACAGGAACAACACAAGGTGTTAATAAAAATGCAGTACCAAGAGGTGTTGCTAAAATAGGCGATCCTATGCCTTGGTTGTTTGAATGGCCAGGTATGTTAGGACCAATTGAATTGTTAGGATTAAACGCAGACGGTGTTGGAGTAATATCAACAGTACCAGAAATAGATGGTGTCGTAAGGCGTGTACCTCTTATAATGAGAGTTGGTGATGAAACATATCCTAGTGTTGCTATGGAAACTATTCGTGTTGCTGTTGGTGATCCAAGTTATCAAGTTAAAACACAACAAGGCGGAATTACTGCAATGCGTGTTCCAAAATATGCAACAATTAAAACTGACCAATATGGTAGAATATGGTTACGTTATAATAAAGAATTTGAAACTGTTAGTGCTTCACAAGATGACTATAGTATGTTAGCAGGTAAAACAGTAATTGTAGGAATTACAGCAGAAGGGTTAGCCAATGTGATAGCCACTCCACGTGGAGAACAATTTGGACACATGCCTATTGCTACTAGCCTCCAAACTATTATAAATGGAGACACTATTGTACGTTTCGATTATGCTACATTTGTAGAATGGATAGCAACAATCGTAGGTGGCTTATTGTTAATATTAGTAGCCGTACGTGCTCCTTACTGGGCCGTTGGGGCAATGATACTCATTACTTCTATAACGCCAGTGTACGGTGCTTATATTGCGTTTACGAAGCATTTAATGCTATGGGACTGGAGTTGGTTCGTACTTGTAACTGTTATTACAGGGTTTCATGCAACGTTTAATCGATTTGTAGTTGAATTTTTTGAGAAACAAGCAATTAAGAAACAGTTCGCAGGATACGCATCTCCAACAGTAGTACGTATGCTACAAGAGAATCCAGCACTAATCAAAGACGGTATGAAAAAAGAAGTTTCAATTTGCTTCTCCGATCTAAGAGGATTTACACCATTAGGTGAAAGTTTTGGAGATGATGTAAAAGGCCTAACTAAAATTATGAATAGTTATATGGATGCAATTACGCAACCTATACTAGATGCAGATGGTATGGTTATTAAATATATTGGTGATGCAAGTATGCATATTCACGGTGCACCACTAGACGATCCGCATCATCCTAAGAGTGCAATCCAAACAGGATTAAAAATGTTAACCGCAGTGGAGAAGTTTAATGAAAAAATTACTAGCGAAGGCAGGCCACCCGTTGGGATGGGGGCTGGTATTAATACTGGTCTTGGTTATTTGGGCGAGATGGGCAGTACAGCAAGACACAGTTACGATGTCCTTGGAGACTCAGTCAGTACAGCCGCTCGTATTGAAAGCAAGTGTAAAGAATACGGATGTCTATTACTTGTTGGAGAAGCGACATATGAAGCAACAAAAGACGACTTCTTTTACTTAAAAGTAGATGATCTACAAGTTAAAGGTAAGAGTGTTGGCCTCGCAATATACACAGTATTAAATATTGAAGTTACACATGCAATAACAAAAAGTCAAGAGATGCATATTCGTATGCATAAAGAATATAGAAATCAAAACTTTAAAGAAGCAATTAAACTTTGCAATAATTTAATGCGACACTTTGATGGTAAGATGGAAGGATATTATAAGATGTGGATCGAACGTTGTGAATTCCAGCAAACACAAGACTTACCAAAAGATTGGAATGGAGTTTTTATTGCAACAGGTAAGTGATATAGAATATCGTGTAATGCAAATTAAGCGTAGAATTGCAGAACTAAAACAGCAAATAGGATATACGTCAAATAGTGTAGAACCTGATCCGCAGACTGCAATACCCAAAACTGCAAATCTTTTTCCTTCAGATCATAATACTTACGAACAAGAGTCTTACAATAATCAACGTGCCAGTGAATTAGATAGTCTAAAACAAAAATTACAAAAGCGAACTTAATATCAATAACAAGTCCTGCAAACAAACTACCTAGTCCGTGATGTAAGTAGTGAATATGTGCTTGTTGATTAAGATACTTTTCTTTATTTGAATGAAGTAGTCGTTGAATTGCTAAATCACAAATTGCATGTTTAGCAAAAAGTAAAAATAAAAATGTTAGTAACACATATAACAAACTACAACTCCAACTGCAATACTGAATATTAATCCTATCAGTATGTACTTAGTCAAAGCAAAATAGTTTTTTTGTTCTTCTGACATTTATTTTTTCCCCGTACTATCAAACCCCTCAGAAAAACTTTTGTTCCTAGTTAGAATATCGTCTATGTCTAGTTTTTGCCCGGAGGCTTGTTCTATCTCGTCTTTGTATTCTAACACCATTGATAGTTTTGTGTTCAGTCTAATCATATCATTATCTAACATTCTAATACGATCAACTAATTTTATAAGTGTAGATTGTGCTTCACCTAGCACAGGTTTAATTTCAGTGGTTACCCACTTCCATACATAATAAACAAAATAACCTAATCCCATAGCGGCAACAATCGGAAACCCAAAGTCTTTAATTGCATTTGCTAATTCTGTTGTCATCTTGTTTTAATCACGCCGAGCGTCCTCTTTTCCTTCGTTGGCCGCAATACGATCAACGTTTGGTCTAATACTTAATACATAACTTAATAATGCATCTATTTTAACAAGGTCGTTGTTCATAGTTTGAACACGATTATCTAATGCACCAATAATACCTTTAAGACCTTGTACTGACCCTGTTACTGATGCTAGGATAAATTTTAACGTTAAGAAGACAAATGATCCCGCGGCTATTGCTCCTGCAATAGGGAAACCAACTTCGCCAACAAACGCTAAAAAATCCATGTACACATCCTCGCTTCGATATAGATATTTATCGCCGGATTGGAAAAATATTAGCACATAATTGCAATTAGTGGTTGACTTCTATATAGGGTGGTGTTATTATAAGTACATAGTTAGAAAACAGCAATAGGAGGCCTATATGGCTTACTGGACTCACACTAAAGACCCAATTGGAGCATTTGTTGAAAAAGAAGTGGGCAACCATTTTGAATTTTCACTGAATGATCGCGATACATGGTGCGACTACCCACACAAGATCTGGGTAGGCGATGTAGTTGGTCAAGGATACCGTTATGGTACAGTTAAAAAGACTGTGGCCTATGTCGCAGTAGACGAAGATGAGAATGGTTTACCTGTTGTTGAAAAATGGTCTATCAAGAACTATAGGGAGTATAATTGAAGTTACTGCCCGTAGATCAACTGGATAGATCAACTGCCTTCTAAGCAGTAGGTTGCAGGTTCGAATCCTGCCGGGCAGGCCAATACCGTAGCACAATATGATGCTACACATAAGGAAAGATCTGGGGATCCGTGAGCGTAGTTTGGTAGGTACTCCGTGTTCATAATGAGCCAGATCACTGAGTAGGCGGGATGGGGGCCGTACTTGGACAATAAAGATGTTGACTTTTAAACTAAATATACGTATATTACTATTATGCCTTCTAAATATGATAATTTAACATTTAGTGAAACAATTGACAAAAGTCTTCTGGATAATGACGTATATTATCTACACGGAGAAATTACTACAGATAATGTTGGCGATTGTATTAAATGGATATTATCGGCAAACTTACAGAAAAAACCCAAACGCACTTTAGAACTATACATTAATACATATGGTGGAGATTTATACGAAGCCTTTGCACTTATTGATGTAATGAAATACAGTTACCATAATATATCTACTGTTGGTATTGGTGCTGTTATGAGTGCAGGTTTTTTAATTTTTGCAAGTGGTAAAGAAGGTGAACGATATATTGGTAAAAATGCAGGTAGCATGAATCATCAACACAGTGATGAAATGAATTCCAAAATGCATGACATGAGAGCACAGATGAAAGAAAATCAAAACTGTGAAATTAGATGCTTAAATATATTGAAAGAAGCAACAGGCATGTCAATGCAAGAGGTTCGTACAAAGTTTATTAAAAATCCTTCGGACCAATACTACACTGCTAAACAAATGGTTGACATGGGAATAGCAGACGAAATATTATAGGGAGATCAGGATGTCCTATCCTAAGAAAACAGGTCCAAACAGTTGGATCGTTCAAGTAAGAGAAAACGGAAAAACAAAAGAACTCTTTTTAGATCTGCCACCTGAAAGTCTTAATCAAATGGGTTGGGATGATGGTGACACTCTATTATGGGAAGAACTTGATCATGGTGCATGGTCAATAACAAAGAAGGAAGATACTATTAATGTTAAAAATTAAAGACAGTGTCGAAGACTTTTTTAAGTGGGTAAAAGGTTCTGAACTAGTTGAACTAGACGACATTGATGTAAGTGAGGATCCTGTTAGACCGGAACTTACACTAGGTTTTAGAATAATGCACGGCCGAAAAATATTTGGTCTAAAGTATAATGAAGAAATAGAAGCAATCGTTTGTACTGCATTATGTCCCGAAGTACCGCATACAGTTAGAGAAATGGATTACATGTCACAGGTTGCTAACCAAGACGGGCAACGAGGAGAAATTGTTGTTGCATACACTGTATGGTCTAGAAAAAAAGGTGCAGGTAAAGAAATTATTAAAAAACTAGGCGAATGGGCAAAGGCACATAAGTTTAGTAGACTAGTAACACTATCACCATTAACAACTATGGCAACACATTTTCATATTAAGAATGGTGCAAAACAAGTACATATAAATGATGTATCTCAAAATTTTGAATACAAATTAGATTAAATAGCATTATGCGTTTATATGAAGTACAACAACCTCAAGATAGATCAGAACTAGCAAAGATACTAGAACCTTTTCTAACGTATCTTACTAGAGATAATCTTCAACCTAAGTATATTGCTAGAAAGTTAAAAAGCCTAATAGCAAGTTTAGGAGTTGAAAAAGTATCAGTAGACTACACTAACAACGTTGATGTTAATGACATGAATCTTAATGCAACATATGATCCATGGGACGATGAAGATGAATTAGATCCTTATAGAATTGATTTGTTGTTTAATCCAAAAAACAAAGATGGTATAAAGTTTTCAGCAGATACTATAGAAGAAGTTAAGTTTAGAGTTATTGATGCACTTGAACATGAAATGATTCACAGTAAACAATATCGTAAAAGAGACTTTGCGACACAAAAAGGTTTTCGTGCAACTGATAGAGAACAAAAGTATTTAGGTAATCAAGATGAGATAGAAGCCTTTGCAAAGAATATCTCAAGCGAACTGCTAAGACACGCAGATAAAGAACAAGCATTAGATATGTTACGAAAAGCAAACAATACAACTGAACTTCGTGACAAACTAGGAAACTTACTTTCACCTAACCTAGTAGGATATCTAACTGCATGGAACTTTAACACAAGACATCCTGTCATAAAAAAATTGCTCAAAAAAACATATTTTTATATACAAAATAGTTGACATCTATATCATTCGATAGTATAGTATATAAACAGTAACACATTTCCCTAGGGAGCAATACAATCAAATTAATTAAAGGCGTTAGCCGCGGACGTGGTGGAATAGGTAGACACACAAGACTTAAAATCTTGAGAACACATGTTCGTGCGAGTTCGAGTCTCGCCGTCCGTACCAACGCAACTATATAGGACAAACTTAATGGATACCGTAGTAAGAACATACGAAGTTACATACCCATCAGGACAAACAGTACGATGGAAAAACTATACCATAACAGACTGTCTTATTAAATTTAATGGACACAACTCGATGTACGATTATAAATTAAAAATTAGAGAGATAACAAAATGACTTGGAACTTTAGAATAATGCGCCGTTACCAAAAAGATTCTCCGGATTTGTTTTGGTATGAAATTGTAGAAGTTTATTATGGTGAAGACGGATTACCAATGATGTGGTGCGATGCACATACACCTATTGTCAGTGATTTAGATATAGAAATAGAAAGTGATCGTCATAAAAAGAATAGTATGAATTTAGAAACTTTTATTAAAGATCGCTTACTTGAAGAATTTACTCAGATGATGCGTGATAGTGACTCTAAAGGTCCTATCCTAGACGAACGTGATTTTGAAAAAGGTGGTGTGTATGCAGATCATCCAGATGCAGTAAAATTACAAAAAAGTATCGGTGAAGTTAATAATATGACTACCGAACAACTAAAACAATTAAGAGAAGATCTAGACGAAGGAGAAGAGGATAATGACTTTTAATGATATAACATTTAATGAAACATTAATTCCTAAAGGCATACAAGCCAAAGTACGCTTTGGTGGATATGATCTGTCAATTATACAGAATGAAGTAAGTTATGGCGGACGCCAAGGCTTATATGAGATTGCTGTCTTCAAAGGTGACGGACAAGTAGAAATGCCAGGCATCACTGAAGAAGGTGATACTGTGAAGGGTTTTTTGACTGAAAGTGATGTGGAATCAATTCTTAAAAAGATGTACACAGTTACAGGACAAGTTGAATATCTATAATAGGTTGACAAACATTACTTTTTGTAGTATATTAAACTTACACAATAAGGAGTAAACAAATGGATACTAATACACTAGTTGAACAATTCGCAAGAATGTCAATTGAAGAACGTAATAGTTTTGCAGAAACACTTACAGAAAAATGGCCACACCTTGCTACACAAATCAGTAACTTAATCGAAGTTTACGGTTTGATACACTCAAGCAAGGAAACTGTTTAATGTGGTATCTAGTTTATATATGGATAGAAGCAGGATTGGCCTTTAGTACAGTTGTTGACTTACCAGGAACTATGGACGAATGTTTTCGTATGAGGGATATGTTAAGTGAACAAGTAGGTAAAGGAAATGGAAACTTTAATCTGTCAACCCAAGCAATTTGTATACAAATAAACGAGATTGATCTATGATGTGGCTTGATTACACTGTAGAACAATTTGGTAAAAACTTTAGAATTGCAGGAGACTGGCCCGGAGAAGTAATGGGGTTTAGTAAAGAAGGTAAGCCTAAAGACCACTGGTTATACAAACCTGGGGATGTCTTTGTTGTTAATGAAGGCGGATGGTTAGTGAAACAACCGTCTCAAATAGAAAAGTTTGTAGTACACAAGCAAGAAGTTAATATAAGGAAAGAAAAAAGGTAATGGGATACTTAGAAATGTTAGGAGTTGCACTCGTTGTTAATAGTATACATGTTTTAATCTACGGAGAGCCGTGGATGATCACCATAAGTTAGACTTGTGGAAGGATGGCTGAGCGGCTTAAAGCACCGGTTTACTAAACCGACGAAGGGGTAACTCTTCCCTGGGTTCGAATCCCAGTCCTTCCGCCACTAAATAACATTATGAAACACTTATTAAAAACTTTAGGATTAACCATCGGAGCAATATTGCTTTCCGGTGCAATGTTCACCCAATTAACTGCTCAGGAAACACAGGAAACACCAACTCCTCAACAACAACCTAATGCACAGGTAATGAAGTTACCTATTTTGGTTGATTGCGGACCTGCTGAGATTGTTGAAGCACTACTGAGAAAACACGGTGAAATACCGACAGCACAAGCATTAGTTACATGGGGTTTACCAAATGGGCAGTTTCTTAGAGGACCAATGGTTATTTGGGCAAACCCAAAAACCTTTTCAGTTTCGATTGTTATAATGCCTGCTCCAGATTTTGCATGTATTGTGATGCCAGGTGCAAACTTTGGTCCTGTGTCTAGCGAAGGCAAAGCAACATAAATGAAAGCACAATTACAAACCAACAAAGGCAAACTTACTATTGAAATACCTGTAATCAACAGATATAAAGTAGTAGCAAAGCCTGAAACAACTGACGCAGACTTTGTTCAGTTCTGGACTTGGATCAAATACAATACTGTTATTGATAGTAATTCAACACAGAAGGTTATTGGTTGTAATGCATCAATCCTCAACAAGATTAAATCTTCATGGGGTTCTAAGTTTTACTTCGACAAATAGTAACAAATCCTTACAATTGAGCAATTTCACTCATAAAACCTCTTGCTTTTTTTAAAAAGACTATATATAATTTAAACAATACTTTATTTGGAGTTTTATGCTGATGGCAAAAAGAAAACAACTTGTTAAAAGACCGAAGAGTGCATCCGTACCTGATTTTAAGGACAGTGCAGAGTGGGATGGTGCCTACTTTAGCAGATGCAAGGATCATGCATTTCAATATTATCGTTTAGAAAAGAAGAATAGCGATTTTAAAAGATATACATTAGATTGGGTAAAGACTAGTGACGAATGGAAAGACCAATATAACATTCTTACTAAAGCACCTGAGAATAGATTTAATAGTACATTAGGTTGCCTTTGTAATCTAACAAAACAAGGTATGCCAAATGTACATCAAAAGTATAATGAATACTGGGAAAGTCTTCCAGGTACAATGGGAACTCCAAAGCCTCATTCAGAATACATTAATAAATGGTTAAGTGAAATACTTAATATTGCACAAGACATTGTAGAAGAAAAAGAAGAAGAACAAAAGAAAGAAGATAAAGTACACAAACCTACTATACAAGAACGTATAAGAGATCAAGTTGCTATAATGGTAGGAGACTTTGAACAAGCATTAGATGATTTTACAGATAAAAAGATTAAAGATTTTAAGGCGATTAAACCCCTACAAAAGTTGCGTCAACTACAATGTAAACAACCACATGCTAGAAATATAACTGCATTTTACGAATTAGCAATTAGCGAATACAATGAATTATTAAATCCACCTGATACTTCTAAGTTTTCAGAACAAGAAAAAGATTATGCTAAACAACTAAAAGAAGCATATGCACACTACGACAAAAAAGATATTAAAAAACTATACGACTTTATGGTTTCTATTATTAGTGCATGTGATGCTATTATTGCAGAAAGTAAAGCAAATAGAAAGCCTAGAAAAATAAGCAGAAAGTCACCTGAAAAACTTACTGAAAAACTAAAATATAAAATTTCCGATGAGAAATACGCAATTTCAAGTATTCTTCCACACAAACTAATTGGAGCAACATGTCTTGTTGTGTTTAATAGCAAGAATAGAAAACTTGGAATATACTATACTAACATGGAAGATCCAACAGGAACTGGTAGAGAAGGAAGTGGATTGGCTCTTAAAGGTCAAACACTACAACGCTATAAAGAAAAAGAAAGCGTATGGTGGACTCTACGAAAACCTATGGAGCAATTACAAGAAGTCAAGAATCTCAATACACGTAAAAAGTTTGAAAACTGGATTGAGAAACTTACAACAACCCCTACTATGATGAATGGTAGAATAAACCCAGAAACAATACTGATAGGAGTATATTAATGAGTAACCTAATCCCAATGGTCGTTGAAAAAGAACAGAATGGCGAAAGAGCATATGACATCTTTTCAAGACTATTAAAAGAACGAATTGTTTTTCTAAACGGTCCAGTTCATGATGCAGTAGCACACACAGTTACAGCACAATTGATTTTATTGGAATCACAAAACCGTGATAAACCAATTAACTTTTATATTAATTCACCAGGGGGTGTAGTAAGCAGTGGTATGGCAATATATGATACTATGCAATACATCAAATCACCTGTGTGGACTTACGTAATGGGACAAGCATGTTCAATGGGTAGTCTACTTGCACAAGCAGGAGAGCCAGGTAAACGTTATATGTTACCACATGCTAGACACATGATACATCAACCAAGTGGTGGTGCTAGTGGACAAGCAACTGATATTCAAATTCATGCAGAAGAAATTATTAAGTTGAAAAAAGAACTTACACACATTTATGAAAAACATAATTCTAAAGGAAAAACATTTGATGAATTAAGTAATGACATGGAACGTGATAAGTTTATGACTGCACAAGAAGCACTTGATTATGGTCTAATTGATGAGATCTTCGAAAGAAGGGATTAAATATGAATATAGCAAACAAAGACCCTAGCAAAGGACACTTTGCAGTTAGTATTGTAAAAAGTATATTTAGATTTATAGCATCAGGCCTAATGGCAGTTGCAGGATATATTTTATGGACAGCAAATGAGTACACTGATATTTTTATTGCTGATTCAGGCTTTTTATTAATGCTCGGAGGAGCAGTATTATTTTTAGCAGAAGTGCTAGGAATAGTCGAGGAGATAGTTTAATGCCTGTGGCCACTTTTGGTGACAAACCCGAAGGGATTAGAGTTGAACAACTTGATTTAAAATCAGGCGAGTTTAACGGGGAATGGATCAAAGGTGGCCCACTACAAGATTTTAGTTCTGTAGGTATACTAGACAAAGCAACTGCAACTGTTTTAACTATAATGGACGGATTTGTTGTTGTTGATAAGATTAAAACTAATGCACTTATGGGCGATATACAAGTACAAGGTAACGCAGACTTTGTTGGTAATGTTCATGTAAAAGGTACACTAGAAGTTGACAGTCTTGTTACTAAAGAACTTATTGCTGATGAAAAAACAGAACGTCAGTTTATAGAATTCACACACAAAAACAAACGTAAATCAAATGTTGGCACAGGCTTCTTATGGAGTGGTGGCAAATATAGTAAACAATTCATTTACAAAAACAATCCAGATAGATTTTGGTCTACCGAACCTATAGACATACATAAAGATCGTTCGTTTATGATTGACGGCAATGATGTATTATCATTTGATACACTAGGCGGAACTGTTCGTAAAAGTAGTTTACAAGAAGTAGGCACTTTACGTAATTTAAATGTTGCAGGACGTCTAAGTGTTGCTGAAACATTGTTCTTTGATCCCAACTTAGATAGACTAGGTATTGGTACAGATAAACCTGCAGGCGATTTAGCAGTATATAACTTTGCTAATGACACTAATATTATTATTGATGCTGAGGATGGTGATGCTAAAATTGGAACATATAATAATAAAAATTTACGTATAATAACAGATGACCAAGCACGTATTAAAGTAAGTTTTAATGGTGATGTTACAATTGGTCAAGAAGGCAATACTAGCAGTACACATCGTGTTTACGGTAAACTAGGCATTGGTGTAAAAAATCCTTCAGAGGATTTAGAAGTTGCAGGTAACATACGTTTTCAAAATCGTTTGTTTATGGTTGCGGACAAGCCGCCAACTAACGGACACTGGAACAAAGGTGACACAGTGTGGAATGAAAATCCAAAAAATACTGCTCCCATTGGTTGGGTATGTACAGCCAGTGGTACACCGGGTAACTGGTCACCATGGGGATTTATCGGAACATAATACTGCCATATTAATAATTTTATTAGAAAAGATAAATATTGATATGAGCAATAATAAGACAATAATTTTTAAAAATTTTCAAAACGAGCCTGATAAGATCAAACGTGATGTACGATGGTGGGACTTGTACGCTAAGGTATCGCCTATCTTATATATTATAATCGGAATAGTATTATGGTACTTTGGATCAATCGATTGGCAAATTATTGCCGGCATTGGTGCAGGTGTATTTGCTATGACGGCTGTTACATGGTGGTTTTGGACAGTACATACTATTGGCACTATTGCAGACAGAACAGCAAAAGCAGAATTAAATGTTCAAACCGTATTATCCGAAATACGTGATATTAAAAACTTAGTCAAAGACATTCGCGGCAAGTAAATACACTTATGAAGTATGTTACCGTTATAGGCAACGGGGAAAGCCGTAAGAATTTTGACCTGTATACATTGGAATGGTTAGGAAGTACTATTGGAACTAATGCTGTTCATAGAGACTTTCATCCAGATCAATTAGTTTGCTGTGACAGACGTATGGTACAAGAAGCAGTAAACAATTCATACGAAAATCCTGTACACACTAGAAGCGATTGGTACAAGCAATTTAGTTTTTGGCGTAATGTATTGTGCTTACCAGAACTTCCATACCAAGGCGAAAAGCGACAAGACGATCCGTGGCATTGGGGAAGTGGAGGACATGCATTAAACTTGGCATGTACTATTCAACCTGAGTATGTAGTGATGCTAGGATTTGATTTATGGGGTAATAATAACACATTTAATAACGTATATAAAAGCACAGATAATTATAACAATCAAGATAAGCCTGCTACTGATCCTAGTTATTGGATATATCAAACTGCTAAACTGTTTGAACACTATCCTAATATAAAGTTTTTACAAATACAGCCTGACGAATGGGAACCACCAGAACAATGGGATCATTTTGATAATTTTTTTATCGATAATTACGAAAATTTAAAAAAACTTATTGACAAAAACAAATAATCTGCTATAATAGTGCTATGTTTATAGAAAATTTTCACCAACAGGTAAATTGGCATATATACATACATCAAGGACTTGGCGTCAACCCTTCTAATTCTGCCGCCCATAAAATAATACAAGTAGGAGAAAATTATGGGAATACATTATAGTACAAAACATTACGGACACAACATTGGTTTATCAGCGGTGTTCAGACAACCTAACGCAGATCATTCACACTGCCATCTGTTACATGGTTATAGTCTAGCATTTACATTTACATTTGGTTGCAAAGAACTAGACAATAAAAATTGGGCAGTAGACTTTGGTGGACTAAAACAAATCAAAGCATGGCTTGAAGATAACTTTGATCATAAAGTAGCAGTTGACAAACGAGATCCGCACATGGATGTAATGGAACAACTTGAAGCACTTGACCTTGCAGAGATTAGAGTCTTTGATGGTGTTGGTGCAGAGAAGTTTGCTGAACATGCCTTTAACTTTGCAGACAAACTGATTAGAGAACAAAGCAACAATCGTTGTTATGTTGTAAGAGTTGAGTGTGCAGAACACGGTGCTAATTCAGCAATTTATGAGGCTCGAAGATCTATACTCGAGGCATAATATGAGATATACACATTGGAGAGTCGGAGGCAAAATAGTTAAAGAAGATGAAAACTATATTGTAAAAGACAATACAGAACTTAATAATTTAGTTGTATCAAGTACTAGACTAAACAGAAGAAAAAGCACTAGAGGACATAAACACGACGGACAAGAAGAAGTGTATATGTTTATTGAAGGTGTTGGTAAAATGGAACTTGATGATGAAACAATTAAAGTACAACCAGGTGATACAGTATTAATCAAAGACGGTGTATTCCATCGTGTACATGCAGGTATGCATGATGATTTATATTTTATTTGTGTGTTCGATGGAGGGAGAAACCATTGAGAATTATAGCAGGACCATGTCAACATGAAACACTAGAACAGAGTTTACGAATTGCTGTAGAGTGTAGTCGTGTTTGTAGAAAATATGGTATTGAATATATTTTTAAAGCAAGTTTTGATAAAGCAAATCGTTCTAATCTAAAGGGTATTCGAGGCTTAGGTCTTAAAACAACTATGGATGACTTTGCAATTATTAAAGACAAAGTAAAAAATCCTTTTAAGATAGTTACTGATGTACACAACATAAATGAAATTCTTAAAATAGGTGCATACTATAATGACATTGTAGATGTATTACAAATCCCTGCATTCTTGTGTAGACAAACTGACCTAGTACAGGCGGCATGTAAAACAGGAAAGATTGTAAATATTAAAAAGGGACAATTTCTAGCACCTTGGGACGTTGATAATATACTTTCAAAAACAGAAGGTGCAAAAGAAGTTTGGATAACTGAAAGGGGAACTAGTTTTGGATATAACACTCTTGTGGTGGATTATACTGGTCTTGACTATATGCTCAACAATATTGATGCTGATGTCGTGTTTGATGTTACGCACTCTGTCCAAAAACCCGGAGGACACGGGACTAGTAGCGGCGGCAATCGTGATTATGTGCCTGGGTTGGCTCGTGCTGGGAGTGCTCTTGGGGTCAGAAATTTCTTTTTAGAAGTTCATCATGATCCAGACAATGCACCTAGTGATGGTCCAAACGCATTACATTTAAAAGACTTTGAAAAGGTAGTAGATGAAATCCACCGCTATTCTTATACCGGCTAGATACGGTAGCACACGCTTTCCTGGTAAACCACTTGCTATGCTTAATGGTGTTCCTATGATAAAGCGAGTGTATGACGCTTGTACAGCGTCTAAGATACCAACATACGTGCTTACTGATCATCAAGACATTTATAATGTTATTGGTCCAAATTGTATTATGGACAATGATGATTATGAAAATGGTACTGAACGAATTGCAGGTGCAGTTAAGAAAAGTGCATTACTAGACGAGTATGATCAGTTTGTAAATGTACAAGGTGATATGCCTGATGTAACATTACAAATGATAGAGCGATGCATATGGCATTTGCAACATTATCAAATAACTACGTTGTGGACAGACATGCCCAAAGAAATGCAAGACGATCCTAATAGTGTTAAGATGATTCGATCAGGCGATAAAGCATTATGGTTTGGTAGAGGTATTACAGGATACGGACATTGGCATTTAGGTATATACGGATACTCACGCAACGTATTAGAATTTTATAATACTTACGAAATTGAACAAGAAGAACAAGTTGAGAAGTTAGAGCAATTACGCTGGCTTAAAGCAGGTTGGGATATAGGATGCCTACATGCTGATTTTAATGGAGTAGAAATAAACACTCCCGAGGACATTGATAGATGGCAAAACTAGACAAATCACAATACACAAAAGAACAGTGGAAAATTATTCGTGAAAAGCGTCGAAAAGAAAAGCAAGATAAATTAGAAGCCAAGTTACGCATTGCTAGTGAAGAACAAAAAACAAAAGATTGGCAAGAACTTTATGGAGAACGTGCACCTGATAAATTACATAAACAAAATTATGTATTATGTTTAAAACACGGTAACAAATATTCTAGTCAATATGTAAATGTATTGTACAGTATGGTAAAACGTAACCTAACTATTCCTTTTAAGTTTGTTTGTCTTACAGATGATCCTAGAGGCTTAGATAAAGACATTCAATGTTTAGAGTTACCAAAAGAACTTTCAGGTTGGTGGTGTAAACCATATATGTATAGTGCAAATTTACCTCTAGCACAAGATAGTACAATTTTATATATGGATCTTGATGTAGTTATTAGTGGTAACCTAAATAAATTGTTTGAATACGAAACAGATGATTGGTGTGTTATCAGAGATTTTACAAGAGCAATGCAACCTAAATGGGAAAAGTATAATAGTTCTGTAATTAGATTTAAGTTAGGTCAACTCAATCATGTATGGACAGACTTTATTAAAGATCCAAAAGCAATTATCCAAAAACACTTTGGAGATCAAGACTGGTTATGGACAGCGGCAAAAGGTACAGCCAAAACTTGGCCTGATGAATGGATACAAAGTTGGAAATGGGAAATACGTAAAGATAGATCTTTACAAAGCGGTGCAAAAGGTAATAGAAAATTTAGTAAAGTAGAAGATGTAGTACCACCTAGTCAATGTTGTATTTGTGTCTTTCACGGTGACCCAAATCCTCATATGTGTGAAGATCCGTGGGTAAGGAATAATTGGACATGACAGTTGTAAACAGATTTATTTTTGATGTAGACGGAACACTTACTCCTAGTAGAGGGAAGATTGATCCTGAGTTTGAAAAGTTCTTTTTTCATTTTTGTAAAACTAATTATGTATACCTTGTTACAGGTAGTGATAGACCTAAAACAGTTGAACAAATAGGCGATAGACTGTACGGCATGGCTGAACTTGTATATAATTGCAGTGGCTGTGATATATACAAAGGCGAAAAAAATATTCATACAAGTTCTTGGATATTACCTAAAGATACACGACATTGGTTAGAGTCTAAACTAGAGGAAAGTACATTTCCATTACGTACAGGTAACCATATTGAAGAACGACCAGGCATGGTTAACTTTAGTATTGTAGGACGTCATGCTACATTAGGCGAAAGAAAACTATATGTAGAATATGATACAAAGCACGATGAACGAAATACTATTGCAACGGCGTTCAATAATTATTTTCCAAGATTAAAAGCAGTAGTAGGTGGCGAAACTGGAATGGATATTTTCCCAAACGGTTTTGATAAAAGCCAAATTATAAAAGATTTTGATCCTGTTAATGATATATTACATTTCTTTGGTGATGCAATGCACAAAGAAGGAAATGACTATCCTTTGAAAAAAGTAATCATTGACAAGGACCTTGGTCACTGCTATAATGTAAAGAACTACAAAGAAACTTGGAAGATACTAAAAGATGAATTCGACTGGAACTGTTAGACGTTTAGGCTTTGCATGTAAGTACATGCATCCAGATCAAACACAAAAGAAAAAACTACTAGAAGAAATTCAGCGGCCACTAAATACTCGTAGTACAACAGTTCAGTGGCTTAATAGACAAACTAAAGATGTTGCTGAAGAACGCTTGTGGGATATCATGGTACACAATATTGAAGCGTACCACAATCTTATCAAGTATGTAGGAGGATTGCCAGATGAACTTAGAATGGTCAGATTGGGTAGTGATGTACTTCCTGTTTATACCCAGCACGATTGGAGTTATTATTGGCGTAAGCCTGACGTGGTGGAATATGCGTCGAGAGAATTTGCGAAAGTCGGAGAAACAGCAAGAGCCCTCGATGTTAGACTCTCAATGCACCCAGGCCAATTTACAGTCCTTGCTTCAGATAATCCGGAAATAGTAAATAGGAGCGTAGAAGAATTTGAATATCACACCGATGTCATACGCTGGATGGGATACGGCAAGACCTTCCAGGACTTCAAATGCAATGTCCATATATCAGGCAGACAAGGTCCAGCCGGTATCAAACACGCAGTTAACACAAGATTATCTCAAGAAGCGAGAAACTGCATTACGATTGAGAACGATGAAAACAAATGGGGTATCATGGACAGTCTCGAGTTGGTCGACACCTGTGCCCTCGTACTGGACATACACCACCACTGGTGTCGTGAAGGTGAATATATGCGTCCCACTGACGATAGATTTGCTCGTGTAATTGATTCGTGGCGTGGTGTGCGTCCTGTGATACATTATTCATACAGCAGAGATGAAGCACTGCCAGAAGGGTTTGCACACGATACTATGCCTAACATGCCTGCACTATTAGAAGCAGGATACAAGAAAGGCAAACTAAGAGCCCACAGTGACTACTATCCTAACAATGCTGTTAATGACTGGGCATTATCATTTTTACCATATGCAGATATCATGTGTGAAAGCAAAGCAAAAAATCTAGCAAGTATTAATTTGCATAAATATTGTTATGAGCGAGGACGAGATTTTATTCGAGAGCAGTCCAATCCGGAAAGTACTCGAGCAAGAACCTCTAAAGTTTATACCACATAACGACAAGTTAGCATCAGAGATGAACACTTGGAGAAACAAGTATAAATTATGGGACTTGTATAAAAAAGAACAATAAATAGTTGTATGAAATTACAAGAGATATCAGATAAACGTTGCTTTAGAACGAAGGCCACTGAGTGCCAGTGCAACCACTTATCAGCACTAACTGAATCACAATCACATGTTACAGCCATGTGCGAACTAGAACAAAGTGAAACAGTAAAAGGTACTATTCTATTAAGACAAATGAACGAAGGTGAAGGCACTGTAATTGTAGGACGTATTACAGGACTTGAGCCGGGCAAACATGGATTTCATATACACGAATTTGGTGATTTGACAAATGGCTGTGAAACTGCTGGTGGCCACTACAATCCGGATAATGTAGATCACGGCGGATTACAGAACGGTCACGTTGGCGATTTAGAAAATGTTACAGCGAACACAGACGGCATAGCCGACTTCACCATCATTGCAGAACGTATTGACCTTATAGGCAAACGAAGTGTAGTGGGTCGTAGTATTGTAGTTCATTCAGATGAGGACGATCTTGGCAAAGGCGGAGATGAAGAATCACTCAAAACCGGAAACGCAGGTGAAAGACTAGCCTGCGGGGTAATTATATTAACAGACAAATAGGAGAATAAGATGTTTGGATGGTTAACACGACTATTTTCATCAGAAGAAACTCTTGTACTTACAAAAGAAATGGAAGTAAAAGAGAAGAAACCTAAGAAGAAAACAGTTACAAAGAAAAAAGCGCCTGCTAAAAAACCAGCGGCCAAGAAAAAAGCGCCTGCTAAAAAAACAGCGGCCAAGAAAACAGTTGCAAAGAAAAAAGCAACAAAGAAATAAAGGGGAAACAAATGAAAAATTGGATTAAAGCAAGACTTGAAGAGCGTACATCACTAGATGGAGCGGCTCTTATTGCAATCGGAGTTATTGTTCTTATTGCAGGACCTTTTGCAAAACTAGCGGCATATGCGGCTATTGCATATGGTGCATGGACTATTTGGAAAAAAGAAGACTAATGCAAGTCGAATCAAATGCCTTTGAAAAAACTTTAGACAATGTACAAGAAGATCCTGTACTACGTGATGAAGTACGTTCATCAGTAATTGATGCTCTAAAAGGGATATTTGATCCTGAAATTTCTATAAACATATACGACCTAGGGTTGATATATGATCTTAAAATCACAGCAGACGGTACATTACATGTATTAATGACATTCACTAGTGCATGGTGTCCGTTTGCTGATGAACTTCTTAAACAAGTGAAAAAACTTACACTTGAAGCACATGATAAAATTAATAATGTTGAAGTAGTTACTACTATGCTTCCGCAATGGAGCAAAGATAACGTTGCAGAAGAATGGCAACTTGCTTTAGACTTTTAAATTTTACTAATATCTAAACTACTACCAGCAGGCATATTCCACACAAGACGTTTTTGAACGCCTTTCTTTTGTGCAAATCTCTTAGGATCACAGTTTTCACATACATGGAAGTAATTGTCGCTTAAACGTTTAGGGTCTACTTTACCTTTTTCACGTTTAAATTCTTTTTCACACTCATCGCAAACAAATACTGCTATTTGTTTCATGCGTTTATAAGGGTGAAACTTACCCTTTTTACTCTTACGATAGTAATGTGTAATGCTGTTTTCGACTCTAATAAACATTTCAGTTGTATTTACTCGTTTACATTCGGATTATAAAATTTTAACATAAATATTGACATGAGCATCGTAAATGTAACAGATTCAGCAAAAGAACACATGGAAAGCGTAATTGCCAAGGAAGGCACAAAGTACGTTAAATTAAGCGTTAAGGGCGGCGGATGTGCTGGTTTTACGTATGAATGGCATGCTGTTAACGAAGTAAACAAAGACGATGAAGTAATAGAATTAAGCAATGGTAGTTTTGCCATTGATGGAGCAGGTCTAATGTTTGTAGCAGGTACAACAGTAGACTTTAAGAAAGAAGTTTTTGGTTCTTATATGAATATTAGCAATCCTAACGCAACAAGCAGTTGCGGATGTGGGGAAAGTTTCGGAGTTTAAAATATGGCACGTAAAGAAGTAAACATTGGTACTACGGGTAATGACGCTACCGGTGATAGTATTAGAGTAGGTTTTGATAAAGTTAATAACAACTTTGTTGAAATTTATGCGGCACTAGGACTAGGTGGTGGTTTAAACTTTCAAAACTTAGATAATACTCCTTCAGCAATTACAGCAAACAAAATTTTAGCAACTAATACAACTGGTGATGCAGTAGTAGAAAAACTATTAGAAGGTGAAGGCCTTACTATTGACAATGCTACTGATCCTACAAAAATTATTATTAGAAATACAGGTACAGAAGTTGTACGTGATACAAGTCCGGAACTTGGTGGTAACTTAGATGCTAACAACTTTTTAATTGAAAACTTAGGTACTCCGTTAAAAACAGGAGATGCCGCAACTAAAGATTATGTTGATACTAACTTTTTAGCAGGTGGCGGTGATACTGCTACTGGACAAATTCTTTTAAGAAATGGTAGTGACCCAAGAGTTCCTACACTAGCAGATGAAGCAGTAAACAAAAAGTATACAGATTCAAAAGTTGCTCTAGCAGGTGACACAATGACTGGTCCACTATTATTAAGTGAGACACCATCATTTGCAGATCCATCATTACAAGCGGCGACAAAAGGTTATGTAGATAAAAATAGTTTTACAAGTACAAACAATATTTTTGTAAGTAAGTCAGGTAGAACAGAAGCACAGATGAAAGCGGCAGGTGCTGATGAAAATCAAATTGGTCGTGCTCAATCATATGCATTTAACTCTGTACGTGAAGCATGTTTTTATGCAGAACGTATTATAAAAGGTGATATAGTTCTTAAAGATCAAGGACTATTTACAGGAGATGTTTATTGGAAAGTTCCTTCTAAGAAACCTGGACCATACACAGTTAATCTAGCGGCAGACGGTACTGAAGATTTAACAAACGTACTGGCTAATAAATTACTTGTTGACAACAGAAGATTTATTCAAGAAGAAACTCTTGCATTTATTGAAAACGAAATCAACGATGGCGACAACACAGATGATTTTGCAGATACATTTACATTTAATAGAGACAAGTGTTTTAGAGACTTAGGATTAATTATTGATGCTGTAAGTTTTGATTTAACTTATGTAGGTAATTCAAAAACTGTTGATGCGGCATTAAGTTATTGGGATGGTGCTACATCAAGAGTTGCAGGACAACAAAGTGAAACAGTAGCGGCAATTAACTTTGCTAAAAATTTAATTACAACAAATGTTTTAACAAACACTGCATATGTTGCTCCAAGCAATACTAGAAATCCTTATGCACATGATTTAATTACACAAAACTTAGATTTTGTTGCTGAAGAAACTATTGCATATATTAATGATCAAATTACAAACAATGTAGGTATTTGGACAGGCTTTACATACAATGAATCTAAATGTAGACGTGATACAAAATTAATTTTAGAAGGCGTTGCATTTGATTTAAAATTTGGTGGTAACACTAAATCAAGAGATAACGCACAAAACTATTGGGACGGTGCAACAAGTCAAGTTGCTGGGCAACAAGCACAAACTGTTGATGCACTAGACTTTGCTAAAGACCTAGTAAGAAACTTTGTTTTACAAAACTTGTCATATACAAGTAGTAAACAATCAACATATACACAATACACAAGTTCAAACAACGGTGAAGGTGCGGCAAGTACAAAAGTAAACAACTTAATGAACAGTATTACAACTGTTATTAATTCAGGACTTGGATCATTACCAACATTTGAAGGTACATTTAGTAATCAAAGTGGATTTGAACAATTTATTGATGCGGCAATTATTGCAGAATCAGGAGCGTCTACTACTATTGGTACATTGATGGACATTATTACCAATGTGATTACAAACGGTACAGGTGTTGCTCCAACAAAAACAGGCGGTGAAGGTAGAGAAACAAATATTCCATTACCTGAAATTACAATTTTTGTTGAGTCAGGACTTTACGAAGAATACTTTCCAATTGTATTGCCAGAAAATGTTTCACTTAAAGGTGATGAGTTTAGACGTACAATTATACAACCATTAGTTGGCGTTAGACCTCCTTCACGTGCAATCGACTTAACATATGAAAAAGGTGACTTATTAAGATATAACGGAACAGCACTTCCAAAAGAATCAAGATTTAGAAATCACTATGACTCACAGTATTCACGTGCAGATACATTTAGTGGTTCAGTTAACCAAATTGGTAGTAATCAAATTACAATCAAAGATGTTGCTTATCCTCCAGTTAACGGTTTATACTTTGTTAGTAACTCTGTAACATATTACGTTAAAGATTGGGCAAGTGATCCAGATGCTGTTGGAGATACTAGTAGATGGAGAGGTAATATTTACTCTGACATCAATACAACAACGGCTACAACACTTGGTGCAACAATTAATAACAATACAGTAATTGAACTTAAGAAACTAAACCAACATATGGATTTGTTCTTAATGAACAATGCTACAATACTACGTAATTTAAGTTTACGTAGACATCAAGGTTTTATTAACGTACTTGATCCAGAAGGACAAATTTTAACTAAATCACCTTATGTACAAACAGTTTCAAGTTTCTCAGGACAAGGTGGTGGTGGTCAATATGTTGACGGTAATGCTGGTGTACAATATGGTACAGTAGTTGATAACCCTGCAAGTGGATCTACTATTACACTACAAGGTTTAACAAGAGAAATACAATTACCAACAACATTCTTATACCAAGATTCAAGAAACTTTGTAACTGGTGTAAGTGACTTTGAAAAATTTACACATAGAGTAGTTGGAGCAACAGCACCAGTTGATGACGGACTAGGTGCAGGTACATTTAAACAAACTCTTACACTTGCAAGTACAACAACAATTATAGCAAGAACAACATCTAACTCAACAGGTAACATTCCACAAACAACTGAAATTAGATTAGAAACTGCTGGTAACAAGTCCATGACTTGTAATGACTATACACAAATCAACTCAGACGGATTTGGATTAATTGCAACTAACGCAGGACTAATTGAAGCAGTATCTGTATTCACTTATTATTGTGATACATCTTATTGGGCAAGAAACGGTGGACAAATTAGATCACTTAACGGTTCAAGTTGTTATGGACGTATTGGTTTAAAAGCAGAAGGTAGTGATCCAAACGAAAACTTACAAAGTGGTGTAACATTCTTTAGACATGTTAACGCACAAGCAACTGGTTCACCAGATCCAGATTATACACAGATTGTTAAAGCAGATACAGTAGGCGGTACTGTTAACAAATCAGGTAATACAGAAATAAAAATTAAAGACTTTGATTATTTGCCTTTTGAAGATTCAAGGATTGAATTAACAGCATACTCAACAAACAGTGACACAACAGAATATGTAGTAAATGAAATCACAGGTGCTAGATTTGAAATTGCTAGTATTAACGTAGGTAGTGCAACTAAAATTACAACAAGTTCTGCACACGGATTTAGACATGGTTCAGTTGTAGTAATTGAAGGACTTGACGGAAACGGTTTTACTACAATAGACGGAGCATACTATATTGATGTTACTAGTGGTAATGGAACTACAGAATTCTTTATGTACACAAACTCAAGTTTAAGTACAGGTTTTGATGCAACATCAGTAATAGACGGAACATACAGTGGATCAGGCGCTGATGCAATATTTGGTGGTAAAGCAACACTATCATTAGGATCAGCACTAAACATTGGAACAGGAACACAGATTCCAAATGATGCTAACATTACACTTACAATTGGTAAAAAAGTTCTACTAACAGGTATTACAGATGCTCCAAGAGTTTTACCAAGTAGTGCATTAAAATTTGCTGGTGTAGGTATTGACGCACAAGTATTTAGAATTCTAAACGTAGAAAGATTTGACGTACAAGAACCAACTGGTACAGTTTCTAATGTACAAGAACATTTATTAGATTTACGTGTTCCACCAAACTTATCAAGTGGTACAACGTCAATTGTTACAACACGTATTTCTACTATGAGAGCAACAGGACACGACTTCCTAAACATTGGTTGGGGTAACTATATTGACAGTAACTATCCAAACAACGTTTATGGATCACCTGAAGGTAAACCAGACTTTAGTGCAGACCAAGCAAACGAAGCAGTTGAAGTTGGATCAGGTAGAACATTCTATGCAAGTACAGACCAAGATGGTAACTTTAGAGTTGGACAGTTCTTCCGTGTTAACCAAGGCGATGGTTCAGTTGAACTTAATGCAAACATTGGTTTAACAAACGTTGACAGTTTAAAATTTACAAAAGGTACATCAATTGACGAGTTTTCAACTGATAGAAAAATGCAAGGACAGTCAGATGATGCTGTACCAACAGAATCAACTTTAGTCAAATATATTAACAGTAGTATTATTGGACAGCACGAAGACGGAAGTGATTTTCCAGAGCCAAGTACAACAGGTTCACAGGCGGCTGGTGGTACATTTGGATTATTAAATAGAGCAGGCTACAACGGCACTAACCTTGCTTGGAACAGAATGAATGGCGAACTTAATCTAAACGCTAACAAAATTACAAACATTTTCCAAGGAACAAACAACACTGATGCAATTAACAAATTATATGCAGACAGTGTATTCAAAGGTGACTTTACAGACAGTGTTAGAACTGATGTAACAGCATTTGTAATGTTAAATGATAGTACTGTTGACAGTGGATCAATTGACATGAACGGTAATAGAATTAAATCGTTACGTGATCCAGTTGATGGAAGTGATGCAGTTACAAAACAATATGTAGATACACAAAACAGTATTGGTGGATTAGAAGGTACAACTATTACAGGAAATCCTGCTAACACAGATTTATTAATGTTTACAGGAACAAACACTGTAGACGGTTTAGGTAATCCAATTGTTGGTATGGTTAATACTGCACTTGATACTACAACTGATGCAGTTAGTGGTTCAAGAACATTTGGTGAACCAACAGGCACAGGTAGTGACATTAGATTTATAAGAGCAGGTAATTCAATACAAGTTGGTTTAGCAACAGGTTCTATTAAAGATCCTGATGTTAGTGAAATTGCTGGAATACAACAATCTAAATTAAGCATGGAACTTGCAACTGCAAGAGCAAGTGCTAACGCAGGTGGTAAAGCAATTAGTGGTGTTACTTTAAGTAACCCAATTAGAATTACTACTTCATCTGCACACGATCTTGTTAATGGAGACTTAATTGGTATTAACAATATTGCAGGTACAATTGAACTTAACACAAACTTTTATTATATTAGTAAAGTTGATAATACAAACTTTACAATTTACACTGACCAAGCACTAACAGGTGCAGTAAACGGAACAGTTGGATTTACACCTTATATCAGCGGTGGCTTTGTTACAAACTCACGTATGATACAACAATCAAGTGGACTTGCGGCGTTTGATGATTCACAATTTACAATTGACACAGGTTGGGTTACTTTAAAAACTTCAACAGGTCTAACAGACGGTGTTCCATTAAGCAAAATTGTACACCAAGCGGCATCAAGTATTTTAGGTGTACCTGCAGGCGGAGGTGCGGCGTCGGCAGTTAGTCCACTTACACCTGCACAGGTAAGAACTATTGCTAATGTTGAAGATGGTGCAGATGTAACAGATTATGCAAACGTAAAAACTGCTGGTGCTTTAATGAAAGACGGCACAGTAAGTATGAACGATGCTACTACTTTACGTGTTGTTAATTTAGAACCTAAAGTAGATAACACAACTGATTTAGGATCTAGTACAAAATTTTGGAATGATATTTACGGTACAACATTACATGCAGAAGTCATTAAGAAAAAAGATACAGCCACAAACTTTACAATTCAAAATAATGCAGGAGCAACAGCACTTACAATAGCAGAAGTTGTTGCTAACTCATCATTTGCAGGTAGTGCGGCTAAACTTACAACAGCAAGAGCAATATCAGTATCAGGCGCAGTAACAGGTACAGTTGACTTTGATGGTAGCGGTGCCGCAGATATTAGTACATCAGTTAATCACAATCACGATGCAGACTATGTAGATATTGATGGTGATACAATGACAGGCACATTGATTGGTCGTGCTATTAGACCAAGTGCAAATAATACATATGATCTTGGAACATCAGGTAACAAATATGCTAATGTATATGCAACTTTATTCCAAGGTACTGCAACAAGTGCTAGATTTGCTGACTTGGCAGAGAATTATTTAGGTGATAATACTTATGAGCCAGGCACAGTTATTATGTTTGGCGGTGAAAATGAAGTTACCAAAGCAAACGAAATGATGACTACTAAAGTTGCAGGAGTAGTTTCAACTAATCCAGCACACTTAATGAATGCAGACCTAGCAGGAGACTTTGTTGTTACTGTAGCATTAACAGGTCGTGTACCATGTAAAGTAGTAGGTAATATTACAAAAGGTGATATGATTGTAACAAGTGATGTTCCAGGAGTTGGAGTTGCAACGGACAATCCAAAATTAGGGAGTGTTATCGGTAAAGCACTGCAAGATTATAATTCAACAGATATTGGAACCATCGAAGTTGTGGTTGGAAGACTGTAAATAAAGGTGTAGGAAACTATTATGGCAATACAAACAATTAATATAGGTACTAATCCAAATGATGGTACAGGTGACGATCTAAGAACAGCGTTTGATAAAGTTAACGATAACTTTACAGAATTACTTGCTGTTGGAGGAGAAACTAATACTGCTTCAAACCTAGGTATAGGTGAAGGTGTATTTAAAGTAAAAACTGCACAGAATTTAGAATTTAAATCATTAAGAAACAGTGATGGTACTATTGCACTTACATCTGATGGTAACAGCGTATACATAAACACAACAAATTTAGCAGACAACGACTTTGGAGCAATTCAAGTAGATAATGGCGATACACTAACTGCTAGTTCATCAGGACAACTAGTTGGAATAAAAGGTGGTAATGCAAATATTGTTGTTACTAAAAGCGGAAATGATATTGTAATTACAGGAGCATTTGAAGTTGGGGATGATGCTACTCCACAACTTGGCGGCGACCTTAGTATCTTAGGTAATAGTATTATTGGTGGATCCGGTAGTACAATTACATCTATTGGTTCAATTGATTCAGACTCAATGACTACTGATAACTTAACCGTAAACACTAATGCTGTAATTACAGGAACATCACAGTTTGGTGGATTAATTACTGCTAACGGTGGACTTACATTAGGTTCAGGACAAACGATTTTAGGAAATATTAACGGCGGAATTCAAGGACAACTTACAGGAACACTTGATACAAATGCACAAACAATAAGTGGCGATGGTAAAATTATTATTGATACTGCTGATATTAGTGTACAAGGACAGTTAGGTAGTGAGTTTGGTTTAGCATATAGAACTAAGCCTAGTCCATTAACAGTACAAACAAGTGTTGATTTACCTGTAGATTTAATTACAGTAACAAGTTTCCGTGACATTGCATTAAATGCTCTTAACGTAGAAACAGTAGTTAACAAAGCATTGTCCGGTGGACAAACATATACAACTGGTGCTGGTTCAACAATATCATTTACAATTAATGACAGTGATAATAATGCATTAGGATTAGGTGCTGTTGGTGCAAGTATTGTAGATGCTACAGTTAATCAAGTTGCATTACTTCCGTTCGAAACAGGAAGACCACCAGCAAGTCAACCAGTTTACTTTACATTTAATTCAAGCGGTGTTGCTACACTTAATGATATTGAAATTAGTGAAACAGGAATTAAAACAAATGTTTCAAATAAAAATTTAACATTAGATGCTAACGGTACAGGTACTGTTGATTTCTATAACGCATACCAGTTTCCAAGAACAATTGGTAACGCAGGCGAAGTTTTAGTTGTACCAGTTTCAGGTACAGAATTAGCATGGGGTGCTGGCGGAGGTGGCGGAGGTGGTTCATCTACATTCGTTGGCTTAACAGACACACCGGCTTCATATGCAGGATCAGCCGCAGACGCAGGCAAATTTGTTAGAGTTGCATCAAGTGGAACAGCATTAGAATTTGTAACACTTGATGGTGATTTTACAGGTTCAGTATTTGGAGATGATAGTACATTACTAGTTGATGGTAACAATAATAAAATTGTTGGTAATATTGATACAGCAAGTTTAACAGTAAGTTCAACTAACGTTGCAATTGGTAATAGTGCAGGACTAACTGGACAAAATGGATTTGCAGTAGCAATTGGTACATCAGCGGGTCTTACAAATCAAGGATTAAAAGCAGTAGCAATTGGTGATTCGTCAGGAGCAACAACACAAAGCGACTACGCAATAGCAGTTGGTAATAATGCAGGTAATACTACACAAGGTAACAGTGCAATAGCAATTGGTCGACTAGCAGGTTCAACTAGTCAAGGTGCCAATACAGTAGCAATTGGATATACTGCTGGTAAAACAAGTCAAGGCGATGAAGCAATAGCAATTGGTGATGATGCAGGTGAAGTAGGACAAGGTACTGGTGCAGTAGCAATAGGTGACGAAGCAGGTCAAACAAACCAAGGGATACGCTCAATTGCAATTGGTATGCAGGCAGGTGAAACTACACAAGCAGATTATGCAGTTGCAATTGGATATGAAGCAGGTATGACTAATCAAGCCGCAAACTCAATTGTAATTAATGCTTCAGGCGCTACTTTAGACAACACCACAGCAAATAGTTTAAAAATTAAACCAATTAGAAGTGCAGTTGGTACAACTATATTGATGTACGATGCTACATCAGGTGAGATTACACATACAGCAAGTCCTTCAATTACAGGCGACATAACAGGTAGTGTGTTTGGTGATGATAGTACATTACTAGTAGATGGAGTTGCTAACAAAGTATCATTAACTAATAATACTACTGATAATTTGCCAGAAGGTTCAACTAACCTTTACTTTACAGATTCAAAAGTAGATGCAAGAGTAACACAAAGTTTTGTAAACGCATTAGGTATTACAGCAACAAGCACAGTAGGAACAGTTGACGGCGACTTAACAGGTAGTGTATTTGCTGATGATTCTAGTTTAATTGTTGACGGTGTAAACAATGCTATTACTACAACAAAAGCAGATGTTGGTAGTTTAACTCTTGCAGGAACACAGATTTCAATACCTTCAGGTAACACTTTACAAATTACATCACAGGGTGCAGGACATATTCACTTAGATGGTGATGTAAGAATTGATGGAACACTATCACATATAAGCAATCAAGTTTTAAATATTGCAGGAACTGCTTCAGCACAAACAATTGATACAACTTCTACTAACACATTTGTTTCAACAGGTGATTGGACAGCAGTAGGTGCTGATCAGGCTTATGGAGACTTAGGTGCAGGTTCAGTTGATGGACAAATGAAAACAATCAAAGTTGTAAGCAGAGGACAATTTAGTGTAAACGGTGGCGCTACATTTGTTGACAGATATCTAATTGTTAACTTAACAATTAACGGGTCAGTTGGTACTTTAAACGTTTCACAAAACTCAGAATACGGCGCTGTAACACTAGTATGGTATAACTCAAGTTGGTGGATTGTAAGTCAGTTTGATAGTTAAGGTAAATACTGGTAAGAGGATATAAAATGGCTAAACCAGTATGGACAACTTCAGCAGGTAGTTTAGGAACGATTCAAGAAAGAACAACACAATCTTTCACCTTAGACGCTACTAATGCTACTACATTTTCTTTACAAAGCGGAACATTCCCTGGTGGATTGCGTCTTGAAAGTAATAGAATTATAGGTACACCTTTTGAGGTATCAGATACACAAACAAGTAAATTTGTAATACGTGCATCGAACACTGAAGGAAGTATAGATAGAACTTTTACAATAACAGTTGAAGGAGAAGATGCTCCGTTTTGGTTAACTCCAGAAGGAACATTGCCAATTGGTCCACAAGGCGAACAATTTATTTTAAATAGAAGTGTCGTAGATTTTCAGTTAAGTGCAGGTGACTCTGACTTAACAGCAGGAGAAACTTTAGAATATTACTTAGATGATTTATTTGGAGAACTTCCTCCAGGTTTAACATTATCTAAAGATGGTAAATTAAGTGGAATAATTGAAGCAGAACTTACTGTTGATTACAAAGCATCAAGTACTAATTACGATAGACAACAATACGATCAGTTTCCTTTTGATTATGGAGGAGGCGATGACGGTAGTGGTGCTCCAAAATACCTAAATAGATTTTATGAATTTTTTGTTACTGTTAGTGATGGCGTTACAAGAGCAAGAAGAAGATTTAGAATTTTTGTAGTTAACGAACAAAACTTTAGATCTGATACACTAGCAATTCAAGCAGACACAGAAACATTTATTTCAAGTGCTACATATTTGAGAACTCCTATATGGTTAACAACAGGTAACCTAGGAATAAAAAGAGCAAATAACTTTATTACTATACCACTTGAAGTATATGATCCTAATCAATTTAGTGGTGCTGTTACATACGAATTAATTAATAACGAAGATTCAAGTGCTAGTATTTTACCCCCGGGTATGACACTAGATGCAACTAATGGTGTGTTGTTTGGTAAGGTTCCATATCAACCTGCAGTAACAGAAACATACACATTTACAATACAAATTAAAAGACAAGACATTTACTCTACTGAATCAGTAATTCATTCACGTCAGTTTATATTAAAGATTCAAGGTGAAGTTGATAGCACAATTACATTTACAACACCAGAGTTAATTGGTACATTAAGTCCAAACCAAACAAGTACATTAAGAATAGATGCAACTACAATTTTATCTAATGCAGATGTAAGATATAGATTTCTAAGCGGAGTACTACCACCAGGAATTATTTTAAGTGGTGGCGGAGAACTAATTGGAAAAATTAGTCAGTTTGAATCTACGGCAGGTGCTGGTGATGGATTAACTACTGTTGATTTAACAAACTTTGGTTTAAACAGTTTTACATTAGACGGTGGAACTACTTCAATTGATAGAGAGTTTAGATTTACTGTACAGGCTAGAGATTATTATCAGCAAAGTGCTGTAGAAAAACAATTTAGAATTGCTGTAACAGCAGATACACTTACACAGTACAGTAATATATTTTTACAACCATTATTACCAAAACCTAAACGTCAGTATTATTATGACTTCATAACTAACAATACTATCTTTCCAGATAATATTTTATATAGACCTAATGATCCTGCTTTTGGTACACAAAATCAAATTAAGATGTTATTACAGTATGGTATTGAAACTTTAAAAGTTGAAGAATATGTTCCAGCACTAGTAAGAAACTTCCACAGAAAAACTTTTAAGTTTGGTGATGTTAAAATTGCAACAGCAAGAGATGACAATAATAATGTAATATATGAAATTCTTTATGTAGATATATTTGACGATGCTGAAAAGATAAACGGCAGTGTAGCAAGTAAAATAGACATCACTAAAAATAGTAAAGACTTAACAGTAGATACTAATCAGTATAAAGCAAGTACAAACATTATTACAATAGATCAACTAGTAAAACGGTTCTTATATCCAAATAGTGTTAGCAATATGCAAAAGCGCCTAAAGGAACTTTATCCTGATGGTGATAGTACTATTATAAATATCAACGAGAAATTCATTCCATTATGGATGAATAGTACGCAAACAACAACAGGAACTGCCCTAGGATACACTAAGGCTGTACCAATTGCCTACGCTAAACCCGGATACGGTGCAACTGTACTTGAAAATATACAAGATAGTGGCTTTGATTTTAAGACTATTAACTTTGAAGTTGATAGACTCACAATTGATAGTGTAGAAGGTGAAGCAGGCGATAAATACATTGTATTCCCAAAAAGGAAGGTAATTTAATATGGCAACAAGTAACGATATAAACACAGGTGGTATTGACGCTCTTTATCCTGTAGCAGGACAAGATAATGATTCGCAAGGGTTTAGAGATAATTTTAGCAATATCAAAACTGCAATAGACAGTGCGAAAAGTGCAATTAGTACTATTGAAGGTACTGCACCAAGTAAACAAGCAGATAACGATTTTAACGATAACACTATTTCAAAAGTAATTTTACAAGATAGTGGATTAGCGGCACCAAGTGCTGAAACACTTGCAGGTGAAACTAATGTAGATTTTACAGCAGGACATTATCGTAGATTAATTTGTACTACTGAAAAGCCAAGTACAAACACTGTAGTTGTACAAAATTGGGGACCTGCTAATGCACTAAGCCATATGACATTAGAAGTAAGATCCAACAACACAAGTCAAAAGTTTTTAAACTTTAGTACACCTTCAGGAAACATTTTAACCGACTCAACTAACTTAAACTTGTCAAGCGACTTTGATATGACAGATGGAAATAATACTACAAAACATATTTTTGAATTGTGGTCACCAGATCAAGGTGCTAATATCTTTATCTACTACAAAGGCAAGTTTGAATAATAATGTTTAATCCGTTAGCAAAAGATCCCAACTCTTTATCGGATGATGAACTACAAGAAACCATTTCAGGTTTACAAAAAAAATATTTAATTGCATCTAGAATACCGAACCAGTCTGTGTTATTTCAGTTACAAAATTCACTAACTATGTATAGTGAAGAACAACGTAAAAGAAGCAACGACAAGTTGCGTGAACAACAAACACAAAGCAAAGACGACGGTAAGGATCTAGGTGAATTAATTAATGTACAGTAAAGACCAAGACGAAACACTAAACTTTTTTAGTTGGAAAGGACATTTTGATGCTACGGTTGTAGTTGACGATGTTGTATATCCTAATAGATATAACTTAGAAATAAGTTTTATACCTAAGTCTAAAGAAATATCACAGCAAAATATTGGATTTGATAAAATCAAATATCTTATTGAACGTCTTTGTGAAAACTCAGTAGTATTTTCTCCAACAAATAAAACAGAATCAATATGGTTTAAAATGCCAGTTAATAAAATATTATTACCTGGAGCACCATATGATCAACTACTTGCTGTAACATTATACCAAAAAATTGAATCAATTGCAGGAAAATATTTCTATTTTGGCAACATAACGGTTGACAGCAAACTAGGAGATAGTGTAAAATATACTATAGACAGCAACAGTTATGAAAACAAACATTTACAAGTTACAGATTGGATTGATGATAAAATTGTTCCGTGGTGGTTTAGAGATGACACTGCAACATTTGATCAACGCATTGATGCAAAAACAATTTGGACAGGTGCCGCAAGTTGGAAAGATTTAGGATATGAACTCGCAGAAAAGAAAAACAGTTTCAAACCAACAGTCATCGACGGTGGCCGAGACAACTAGTATTGGTCAATCATCTGTTAGCGAAAGTAACATTGTTGAACTAATTTATCAAAACAAATTTGATAACATTAAACATTGTATTATTCCAGAAGAACTAGCAAACAAGTACAACGCAATTATAGATAGTAATAGAGATGATATTACAAGATTATCGTCAGTAGTTGATACGACTGTAGATCAAGATGGATATGATCAAGATAATAGATTAAATTGGTTCATGCCAGAAGAGTATAAACAGTTTGATATAGAAGATTATGTATTAGGACGTTGTGAAACACCTGAAGAAAAACAACGTGTAGAGTATGAGTTAGACTTATACAAGTCACATGCTATGATGGACGTTTTACAATTCCTTAAATACATGGTGGATACACTACGTGAAAACAATATCGTATGGGGTGTTGGACGTGGGTCTAGTGTAGCCAGTTATGTCTTGTATTTGTTAGAAGTACACAAAGTAAACTCTATAAAATACAATTTAGATCCCACAGAATTTTTAAGATAACTACCTATACAAAGGAGAATAATATGGGAAGAACATATAGAACAATGAACGGACGTTCAGTCGACATGGACAAATTACGTTCTCAAAACGAACTTACTCCAGCAGTAGGTAATATGAAAGTAAATGCTAGAGGCGACGAACTTGGCGCTGGTGGCAAAATTGTACGTACACGTGAACAAATTGTAAGTTCATATTACGAATCAAATCCAAAAGCAACACCTGATGCAGATGTTCCAACAACTGAACCTGTACAGCAACAATCAGTACCAAACAATCCACCTTCACAAACAATGACTATTGAAGATACTCAACCAAGTTCTATTGTTAATGAAGTTGAACCTGCTGTAGAAGAAGTTCCTGTAAAACAAGAAGCAACAGAACAAGCAGAACAAGTAGAAGAAAAAGTATTAGACAAAGGTGTCGAAGCAGTCAAAAGAGCAAGATCAAGACGCAGAGGCATATCAGACGCTACAGGAGAAAAGTAATGGCAAGAATTAAGACTGGCGGAATTAGACCAATCCACGATCACGTTTTAGTTACTGACTTATACTTTGGTGAACAGAAAACCAAAGGTGGAATTATTATTAGAGATGATAACGGTACTGCAAGGGGAGTTTATCCTCGTTGGGCAAAAGTTCATGCAAAAGGTCCTACGAACAAAGAAGAATATAACGTAGGTGATTATATCTTAGTTGAACATGGTCGTTGGACAAGAAAAATGGAATTAGATATAAATGGTGAAGACATCACTTTACATAGAGTAGATGTTGATGCTATAATTGCTGTAAGCGATTCAAAGCCAGAAGATCACAAGATTGGCGATGAGTTTAACACAGCACCCGACCAAGTCAGACCAGAAGACTTTGGCGCTAGATAAAAACGAGGAATAAATTGAAAAACGTAGATCTAAATAAGTACAAAGATTTTGTACAACAAGTTACCAGTGATGAATCAATGTCAAGTATGCAGATGTACAATCGTATGATTGATATTGAAACAACTGAAAGTAAGATGAAAGTCAATACTGCATCGCTTATGACAGGTGCTATTGGCATTGCAAGTGAAGGAGGCGAATTTGCTGAAATTGTTAAAAAATGTATCTTCCAAGGTAAACCTATGGACGATGAAACTATATTTCATTGTAAACGAGAACTTGGCGATATTATGTGGTACTGGATTACTAGTTGCAGGGCTCTTAGTTTGGACCCTAACGAAGTAATTGAAGAAAACGTAAACAAATTAAAGTCACGCTACCCAGGTGGAGAGTTTGATGTACACTATTCAGAGAATCGAAAAGACGGTGACCTTTAATGAAAATACTTATCGACGTTGATGGAGTAGTTTTAGATTGGGAACCTGCATTTGATGCATGGATGGCTAAACAAGGTTTTCGTGTAAAGAAGCCTGATGTATATAGTCAATATGTACGTTACGGGTTCCAACGCAAAAAACAATGCGATATTTTAGTAAAACAGTTTAACGAAAGTGCATGGATTGGTTACTTAAAACCTTTGCGTGATAGTGTTGAGTGGGTAAGAAAATTAAGAACACTTAACTATACTTTCGATGCTATTACTAGTTTATCTGAAGATGAATGTTCTGGTAAATTACGTGCATATAATTTAGAACAAGTATTTGGTGCAGGTACATTTGATCGTGTATTATGCATTGGAACAGGTGCTGACAAAGACGAAGCACTTGCAGAGTATGATAAAGGACATTGGTGGATTGAAGATAAACCACTTAACTGTGACGCAGGACTACGTGCAGGACACAAACCTATTATTATATCACACAAATGGAACCTAGACTACGACAATCCAGATGTACAAAGAGCAGACAACTGGAAAGACGTTTATAATATCATCACCGGTACTTACTCTAAATAAGTACCGCTAAATACTTGCGATGCAAAAGAACGAGTATTATACACAAAGAGATTGGGATCGTGTTGTAGGTTGGGGTACTGTACCTACAAAATATCAGTACCCGCATCTACGTAACACAGAAGAATATAGAGATTCTATTTCGGCAAATAAAAATATAAAAAAACTTGACAAGACTATAAAATAACTGTATATTTGTAGTATGATTGTTAAAGGAATTACATTCTCATCTTTTGATCTTTTCCATAGCGGACATGTTGCTATGCTTAAAGAAGCAAGAGCAAACTGCGACTATCTAATGGTAGGATTGCAAACTGATCCTACACTTGACAGACCAGAAAAAAATAAACCTATTCAAAGTGTATTTGAAAGATATGTACAACTTGAAGGTTGCAAGTACATTGACGAAATTATTCCATATGCTACAGAACAAGATTTGCTTGACATACTATTAACGTATGACATCAACAAACGTTTTATTGGCGAAGAATATCGGACAAAAGACTTTACAGGAAAGCAATTATGTGTTGACAAAAGCATAGAAATTTATTATAATAAAAGACAACATTCATTTAGTACAAGTGGATTACGCAAAAGGATAGAACAAAATGGCTAAAGAACTATGGGTAGAAAAGTATCGTCCAAGCACAGTAGGTGACTATGTGTTTAGAGATCAAGCACAAAGAGATCAAGTAAACGGTTGGGTAAAAGATAAAAGTATTCCGCATTTGTTATTCAGTGGTCATGCAGGTATTGGTAAGACAACACTTGCTAAAGTATTGTGTAATGAATTAGAAATAAATGAATATGATCTACTAGAGATTAATGCTAGTAGAACAAACAGTGTAGAAGATGTACGTGACAAGATTGTAAACTTTGTACAGATGATTCCATTTGGTGACTTTAAGGTTGTACTACTTGATGAGGCTGATTACTTGTCGCCAAACGCACAGGCGGCACTACGTGGTGTAATGGAGGAGCATCATACTACAAGTAGATTTATTTTAACTTGTAACTATCCTAACAGAATTATTCCTGCACTACATTCAAGATGTCAAGGCTTTCATATTACAAACGTTGATCAAACAGAATTTACTGCACGTATTGCAACAATACTATTAGAAGAAGGTGTAGAACCTGATTTAGATGTGTTAGACACATTTGTTAAAGCAACATATCCTGATATGAGAAAATGTATTAACATGTGTCAAATGAATAGTACAACAGGTAAACTTACTCCGCCACAAAAAGGCGATACAGGAGAAAGTGATTACAAAGTAGAAATGGTTGAACTATTTAAAGCAGGTAACATTGCACAAGCACGTAAACTAATTTGTACACAGGCAAGGCCTGAAGAGATGGAAGATATTTTCCGTTGGATGTATGATAACTTGGAAGTGTTTACAAAAGAAGATGATAAACAAGATCAAGCAATATTAATAATTAAACAAGGATTAGTTGATCATTCATTTGTCGCTGATCCGGAAATAAACATGAGTGCTACGTTGGTAAAACTAGCACGGCTATAAAAAGGAGTACAATGCCAAATGAAATAAATCGTGCCTACGACTCTGTGAGTGATCCAGAGGCGCCACAAAAAAGACAAGCACAACTTGACGAATCAATTAAAAAATTCTTAGCCAACGGTGGAAAGATTGAAAAGATCCCAACAGGAATGACAGGCGAAGAATACAAAGAATACAAAAAAGGCAACGGTAAAAAGAAAAAGGCATCTAAGCGTAAATAATGAAGATAAGATACTATCAGAATATTAATGGGTGGCGTTGGTTAGGCTTTATATTAGCAATGATCAGTGCTTTCCTTTTAAGCGGAGGTAATCCTAGTGTACAATGGATTGGTTGGGCAGTAGCCACAGTAAGTTGTTCAATGTGGATTTACTTTGGCGTTAAAGATGGAGATACACCCAGAGCATTAATGGAAGGTATGTATTTGTTACTTGCGATAAGAGGGATATATAATTGGGTACTTTAAATGGATAATATTACTAGATTTCATCAAGGTATATATTTAGAAAAATTATTTCCTACAGTAATTGGTATTGCAGATTGTCCTTTTATTAACGATATACAAGACCCTTATAAAGAAATATTAAAAACAATACCTAGTGATGATGATTCTGAATTGAAATATTATCAAATACATAAAGATGAAAAATTTAATCAACTTACAGAGTGGATAACAAATAGAGTTCAAGACTATGCAAATGAACACAATTTTCCAGGACAGTATCAACCTTTTGAATCTTGGTGTATAGACTATAAAGCAGGAAGTTACAATCCTGCACATATGCACACTGGTAGTACAATTAGCACAAGTTTTTATTTAGAAGGTTATACATCAGATGTACCTATTTCATTTAGAGGTCCTTACTTTAATGATATGAATAATCCATTAAAGATTACTCCTAAGCAAAACGGTGAAGAACATCACTTTAATGAACTTACATCGCCTTCGCATTGGTATTACCCGTTATCAGGACGACTGCTTATATTTAGAAGTTTTACTGAACACGAAGTAGATAAAAAAGTAAATAACGATAACAGAATTGTTATGTCAATGAATTTTAAAGAGGTATAATATGGCACACGTGGTTGATAGTAAATGTATAATGTGTAAGCACACAACTTGCGTAGATGTGTGTCCTGTAGATTGTTTTTACGAAGGTGAAAACATGTTAGTAATTAATCCTGACGAATGTATAGATTGCGGAGTATGTATACCTGAATGTCCAGAAGAAGCAATATATCAGACCGACGATGAAGACGATCCGTGGTTCAAACACAACTTGTACTTTGCCGAAGAAGCAAACTGGCCAAACATAACCAACGCTAAAGATCCAATGCCTGAGTATGAAAAGTATAGTGGACAGTCGGACAAAACTAAACTTTTCAAAAAATTACCTTACAAGGAAATTTAATCTTCGCCGTATATATCTAGTATTTCTTTTACTGCTTCGTGTCTTTCAACATCTCCCGTTCCAAATGTACATACGCCAATATGATTAAGATTATCTCTAGACTCTACTTTATTTGTAAAGTCTAACAAACCATTAGATTTCATTCTATCTGCTTGTTGTAAATCTCCTGTTACTACCATTCGACTACCTTCGCCGATTCTAGTTAATAACATTTTCATTTGACTTGGTGTAGCATTTTGCATTTCATCTGCTATAATGTACGCTTTCTTAAAAGTTCTACCACGCATAAAAGCCAACGGCGATATTTCAATCACCCCCTCTTGTAGCATTCCGCTGATTTCTTTTTGATAGTAGTATTCATTAAAAACGTCAAATATAGGCTTTGTCCATGGCTCCATCTTCTGCTCTAAAGTTCCAGGTAGAAAGCCGTGTTGCTCGTCCACGCTTACAGCGGGTCTTGTCACTACGATTCTGTCTACGTTTCCTTCTTGGAATGCTTTAATAGCCATCTGTACACCAATAAGGGTCTTACCTGTACCTGCTGGTCCAATAGCAAATACTATGTGCTTCTTATAGTCTTTAAGTGTCTCTAGGTAAGTCTCTTGGCTTAGGTTCCTGGGTAGAACCTCTACTTGCCGTCTTTTGTTAGGGACTGGATTAATATATGTTATATTACCCGATTGCGAACGCTCCCTATTGCGTTCTTTGCGTTTTGCTCTTGACAAACTGTCCTCCTTTTTAATAATTAGAACTTTGTCCGACTGCAAAAGTATTTAACATGTATTACAAATAATAAACTGATGTGTTTATTTTTGATCATCCTCTTAATTCGATAAATAATAGTGGAGACTAAAGTATGTATGATATTGTAAAAATTATAGAAAATGTAAAGACCATATATGAGTCTAATACGCATATGCGTGTATTAAAGGACTTTGAGCGTGTTATTGACGAACTAGACATGTATGTGTTTGAGAACTGGAAAAGCGGTGAACTTATTTCAGGACCTAATGTAAATAGGCACACAGTAGAGTGTTCGTTTATGTGGCCTAGAGAAGAAATGCCTAATCCTACAGCAGGAAAAAGACTACTTGATTATGGTTGTAAAGTATCATACAAAAAAGACTTTTTAACAAAACCTCGCAAAATTGAGTCACCAGATGATTACAGACCCGGAACTAAAAAGGGTAAAATTGATCAGCATCCTATTTGGATTGTAAGCATTGACATGCCAAAACAATTAATGTTTGATATGTACAAAGGTTACATGAGAGAAACTGATGAGTATGTAATGGCTGGATTAGAACAAACAACTACACAACCAGATATAATTCCAGACGCTGAACAAGATGCAGATATAGGAGAAATTAATAATGAGCCTACAGCCTAACGATTTAAAGACTTTCGTTAACGAGATCTTTACAATTGATTCATATAAATCTAAAATGGGTCAAGATAAAGAAATTTCTGTATTAGCATTTGAAGTTCTAACACAAGAGCCTGCAAAGGACTTAATGAACTTTATTGAAAAAGGATATGATTTTGTACTTGATGCTGATATTAGTACAGGTGAAAATCGTAAAGGCAAATATGATGTATTTGTTGAGATTGAAAGAGATAGACATTTACCTAAAAATATAGGTGCATTGTTAGATGATGTTTCAAAATTAGCAGGCATTGATGAATGGAAATATAGATATTATAAGAATGTAGAAAGTAAAGCGTTTACAATTGAAGACGCTGAAAACGATATTCCCTTAGATGGTAACACATACGAAAGTATGATTAACGAGTATAACCAAACAGAGTTAGATAGATTTTTTAACAAAGGTGTTACAGAACAAAAGTTTGTTAAAGAAAATATTATTGAGTTTGGAAGACATGCTTCGGGCAAAGTTAGAATGGAAGTAGTTGAAGAAGGGTCAACTGAAGAATTACTTACCAAATATGCCGGTGCTGTTAGTTTGGACGAAACTTCAATTTCAGAAGTGATGTTCTTAACAAAGTTTATGGGTAACTATAACATACAAAAACTAGGTGAAAACCTGTTCTTTACTAATGGTAACAGAACGAAAATATTAAAAAGGATATAACAATGGCAAGTGTAAACTACGACAAGTGTTTAGAAACAATTCTACACCACGAAGGCGGTTATGTAAACCACCCAAAAGACCCAGGTGGCGAAACTAACTTGGGTGTTACAAAAAGAGTTTACGAAGATTGGGGCGGAACTAAAGATATGAAAGATCTTTTAGTTGAAGATGTTGCTCCCATTTATAAAAAGAACTACTGGGATCGTGTTAAAGGCGATGACTTACCAGCAGGTTTAGATCTATGTGTATTTGACTTTGGTGTTAATGCAGGTACAGGTCGAAGTGCAAAATACTTACAAACATTAATTGGTACTACTGCTGATGGCGGTATTGGACCAAACACATTAAAATGTTTAAATGACTATGTAAGTAAGCACGGTGTTGAAGACACAATTAAAAACTTTCAAGAAGCAAGACAAGGTTACTACGAAAAGTTATCTACATTTGATACTTTTGGTAGAGGTTGGACTCGCAGAGTTACAGAAACTACAGAACTTGCTTTAACAATGGTATGAGTCAATACTGCCAAAACTGCGGAAGAAAGCACGAAGGTAGATTAATTGAAACATTTACTGACGGGGATAATAAACCTATTGAAATAGTAGTGTGTGATTATCCTCGTTACATTACAAAAGAAGATAAAGATAATGTTTAGTTCAATTAAAATTGCAATAGTATTAATGATGTTAGCAGGTGCTGGCGGTGGATTTATATACGTAAAAAATTTACAAGCAGACTTAGCAACATCAGAAGCAAACAACTTAAAGTTAGAAGAAAGTGTTGCTGATCAAAAGGCAGTAATTGCACAGCAGGCTAATGATTTTAAATCAATAATGGCGGCTAACAAAGTACTTGATGAGCAAAATAAAATCTTATCAAAAGAATTTAAAGCACTTGACCAACGCTTTAATAAAATTAACGGTCAAGGTAAAGTACGTGACATTGGCAAACTTGCTGAAGAACGCAGTAGTTCAGTTGAACGTGTTATAAACAGTGCTACCAAAAAAGCAATGAGATGTGTAGAAATTGCTATGGGTGCGCCACTAACGGAGAAAGAGATAAATGCAACTAAGAAATCACAGATCAATTCTGAGTGTCCTAGCATTGCTAATCCTAACTACGTTCCTTACTAGTTGTAGTTCAGTAAGGCAGTTAGACGTGTTTAAGACAGAGGTTGAAAGAGTACCTTTAGATCTCCCTAATCCAGAAACTCCGCAACTAGAAGAACTTAAATGGACTATCATTACTAGCAAAAATGCAGAAGAAGTATTTGCTAAAATGAAAGAGCAGGGCAAAGATCCTGTGCTATTTGGGTTAAGTGATGACGACTACGAGTTATTATCTAAGAACTTTGCACAAATCCGTGCATATATGATCCAACAAGGCATGACTTTAGAGCAGTACAGAGAGTACTACGAGCCTAAAGAGTCAGAAAAATCAGACAAGCAATAATAAAACACTCTGGATAGAATAAATACTCATATAATACAAAGGAGCGAATTATGTGGGAAATGATTGAAAGAATGGCGAGCGATCGTCTGTGGATTTACACAGCATTAGTTGGATCTTTGTTTGGTCTTGCGTTTTCTACGTATTTCAAAAGCACACGAATTGGTCTTTGGTTGTATGGTCATTTTGATCGTATTGTGGATTTTTTAGTAGAACGTTATGGTTGGACTTGGTTAGAGCAACCAAAAGATGCATGGCGTAAAAAATATCCATATGTAACCAAAAAAATAGACGAATTGGAAAAGCGAATCAAAAAATTAGAGGGTAAGAAATAATGGCTGATGAAGTAAAACAAGAAGTTAAGGTTGCAGAACCTAAACAAAAAATTACAGTAGATTTGGAAGTAGACACAAGTATAAAAGACTTAGGTGTTAATCCATACGCAAAATTAATACATATGGCAAGAGCAGTTGATGCTTGGAGAATCTTTCCAAGATTATTCTTAACTGTTTACATTGTATTATTATACAAATGTGTAATTTGGTATATGAACTTACCTGCTCCTACTATGGAACAATCAGGTTTAATTAGTATCGTAGTTGGTGCTGGTGCGGCATGGTTTGGTCTTTATACTGGTACATCTAAAAGTAAAAAATAACACTTGACAGATGTTTGATTCTGTCATATAATTAATACTATGAACTACTATGACACTTTGGGCATCTCCCGCGGCGCATCTGCCACAGATATTAAAAAAGCATACAAGAAACAAAGTATGCAACATCACCCTGATCGTACGGGCGGTGATGATTCCAAGTTCAAAGACATTAACGAAGCATATCAAGTATTAAAAGATCCACAAAAGAAAGCCATGTATGATCAGTATGGAACTGCTGATCCACAACAAGCAGGACAAAATAATATGGGAGATATTAATGATATATTTTCTCAAATGTTTGGTGGAGATATGAGTGGTCAATTTGGAGACATGTTTGGACAACGTAGACAACAACGTCAACAAAGAAATAAAACTTTAAATATTAATTATGATCTAACACTTGAAGATGCATACAAAGGAAAAAATGTAGTATTTGAAATACCATTACCAAGTGGACGTAAACAAACAATTGATACACGTATGCCAGCAGGTATTGAAAACGGACAGTCAATAAAGTTACGTGGACTAGGCGATGATAGTATTCCAAATATTCCACCAGGCGACTTAACAATTACGGCTCGTATTTCTAAAGATCCAAGATTTGTACGTACAGGATGTGATTTACACAAAACAATAGTGTTAACTGTATATGAACTAATACTAGGCTGTAAGGTCGAAATAGAACACTTTAATCAAGGATTTTTATTAAACGTTCCTGAAGGAACACAACCAGGTACTGTTTTTAGTATGAAAGAATTGGGTATGCCAATAGTGAATGCCCCTGGCCTCGGAACGTTATACATAAAAGTAAAGGGAACTGTTCCTAAGAATATAAATGATGCACATAAAGACCTAATTGAGCGAGCGAGGATCTTGACAAAAACTAAAAAGGAAGTATAGTATATAATATGTTAGAAATAATTAAATATCCAGCAGAAGTATTAAACAAACAAATGCCTGCATTTGACTTTGAAAATCCAATTATGGATCCAATTGAACTTAAAGAAAAAATGTTAGAAGCACAATTTGCTAACAAGGGTGTAGGGTTAAGTGCATGTCAAGTTGGCATTGAAACTGCGGCATTTACTATGGGCAGTGAACAACACAAAGATAAAGCACAAATCTTTATTAATCCTACTGTATTAGATTCTAGTACTGATGTAGTTTTAGATATTGAAGGTTGTTTAAGTTTTCCTGGAGTGTTTGTGCAAGTTAAAAGACCAACTTGGATTGTTGCAGAGTTTTGGGATCAAAACGGAGAAAAACAAGTAGGAAGAATAGAAGGATATGATGCTCGTTGTTATCTACACGAGTGTGATCATTTAAATGGCATAGTGTTTAAAGACCGTGTTTCAAATTTAAAATGGGATATGGCTAGTAAACGTGCTAGAAAAAATATTAAAAAAGGATTAATTAATGCTTGAACCTAATGAACAGTTAGAAGGAATTTTTGAAGAAGCAATCAAACTTGCTCAAACAGGTGAACATGAATATGTAACCATTGAACACTTTGCTATGGCATTGGTTTGTGATGAAGAATTTTCAAAAACACTAGCGGAGTTTGGTGCAGATACAAATGCTATCAAAGAAGACTTGTCAGCGTTTATTCAAGATAAACTTCAGGATATTGTTGTACCTAATTTTAAAGGACGTCCTAAGAAAACACAAGCAATGGAACGTATGCTTAATAGAGCATTTACACAAACGCTATTCAGTGGTAGAACTACAATAGATCCAATTGATGTGTTTTTATCATTATTAAAAGAAAAGAAATCATTTTCTGCATTCTGTATGCGGAAGCATGGTATTGACTCTGAAAAGTTTAGTAACTTTATTGAAGCAGAGCAAATAGTTGGAGAAGCGGCAAGTGAACAGTACAGCATGTCACAATTAGAAAAAATTATTTCATCATTCTGTGAAAACCTTTCTGCAAAAGCAAAACGTGGTAAGATTGATCCAGTTATTGGTCGTGCTAACGAAATTGAAGAAACTGTGCTTATTCTTGCACGTAGACAAAAAGCAAATGTAATGTTGGTTGGTGATCCTGGCGTAGGTAAAACTGCTATTGCTGAAGGACTTGCTGTTGAAATAGCAAATGATAATGTACCAGAGTTTATTAAAGGTAGTACAGTTTATTCATTAGACATCGGTGCTCTAGTAGCAGGTAGCAAATATAGAGGTGACTTTGAAGAACGTTTAAAAATGGTTATCCATGCATTAGAGAAAAAAGAAAAAGCAATCTTGTTTATTGACGAAGCACATATGATGAGTGGTGCTGGTTCAGGCGGTAGTGGACAATCAAATGACATGGCTAATATGTTAAAGCCTGCATTAGGTAAAGGAACTATCAAAGTAGTTGCTTCAACTACATGGGAAGAATATCGTAAGCACTTTGAAAAGGATCGTGCATTAATGCGTAGATTCCAACGTGTAACAGTTGACGAACCTACAGCAGAAGTTACTATAGATATTTTACACGGACTTAAAAAGTATTATGAAGCACATCACGGTGTAACAATTACCGACAAAGCAATTAATGGTGCTGTAACATATTCAGAAAAGTATATGGCAGATAAGAAACTACCAGATAAAGCAATTGATATTATTGACCGTGCTGGTGCTAGGTTTAAAGTTAAAGATGAAGAAAACGGTATAGTTGATCATGATCAGGTTGTTTTTGAAGTAAGTAAAATGACAAACTTACCATTAGAACAAATTGCATCAAAAGAAACTGAAACACTTAAAGATTTAGAAGGTGGAATGAAAACAAGAGTATATGGGCAAGACGAAGCCATAGACGGACTACTTGATAAAATCTTTATTGCACAAGCAGGACTAAAATCACTTAATAAACCCGTTGGTTCATTCTTATTTGTTGGTCCTACTGGTTGTGGTAAAACAGAAACAGCAAAAGTACTTGCAAGTGAAATGGGTACTGAACTTGTACGTTTTGATATGAGTGAATTCCAAGAAAGACATTCAGTTGCTAAATTTATAGGTGCACCTCCAGGATATGTAGGATTTGAAGAAGACGCAGGTCAACTTATTACTAAACTACAAGAACATCCTAATTGTATACTATTGTTAGACGAAATTGAAAAAGCACACAAAGATGTTTCAAATGTGTTGTTAGGATTAATGGACAATGGATTTGTTACAGGTTCAAATGGTAAAAAAGCAGATGCTCGTAATGCTATTGTTATTATGACATCTAACTTAGGTGCTAGAGAGATGGAGAAAAATGGTATTGGATTTGGTGACATGGATCGTTCAGGAGAACAAGACAATGCAGTAACAGATTTCTTTGCACCAGAATTTAGAAACAGACTTGATGGTATTATTAAGTTTGATAAACTAGAAAGATCAACTATGATGCTAATTGTAGATAAGTTTATTAAAGAAGTTAACGATATGTTAGCAGACAAAGGTATACTTATTGAACTTACTGATACAGTTAAAGAGTTTTTAGTTAAAAAAGGATTCAACAAAAAAATGGGTGCGAGACCATTGCAACGTGTTATTGATGATCAAATTAAAAAGCCAATGAGTAAAGAAGTACTGTTTGGTAAGTTGGTTAACGGTGGACATGTTACTGTTGATTTAGAGGGTGAAAATATTACGTTAGATATAAAGGAATTTATGCCAACGTTAGGAAAGGATACCCAAGTTGAAGACCTCGCACACGACTAAACTTTTTTATAAAAAGTACAAGTACAAAGCAGTTGTAAAGACACCAAGAACTAGTTTTATTCGATATGCTAAACGTAGTGATATTGAATCACTGTTTAATGCAGAACGGATGGAACAATGGAAAGGCATAGGCGACTTAAACTATGCATACAGTTCTTTATCATTAGGTATAAACGATGGAAGGCATAGATCACATAAAGAAATATGGGAAAATAGATTTACCTTGTATAAGTTATACAATTGGATTCAAGAATATTACATTCACGAAGAACATAAGATTCGTAATGAAGGTGATAAACTTGGCTTCTTTACAAACGATAAAATAGTATGGGAAAACTTCTGTGGCACATTTAAAGATCATTTATACGAAATGATTTGGCCTAAAAACAAAAAGCAAGAAGATTACTTTACTAATAACCCAAACAATGTAATCTGTGAACGTTTACCATATGACAAATACAGGTTTAAAATACATCTAAGAGGAAAACTAGTACGTCAAGCAGGGTTTGAAGAATGGGTAGAAAACTATGCAGGCGAATTAAAAGCATCAAAAAAATTAATTGAAAATTGCTACTATTCCGATGGAAGATTTTTGTACTCAACAGATTCACAAATGTTGCTGTTGTTACAAATGTATTTAGGCGATACAATTAGAAGCACACAAGAATATATAACAGAGGCGGAACTAAATGAACAATAAAATAATTAAAGAACTAATCAAACGTAAAATAATCAAACACGGTACAACAATCAATGCTACTGTAAAGGCAAACGGTATTGGAGGTCAAGTGGTTGAAGTACCTAAAGATATTGATGTTACTATTGCTAATGAGAAAGGTATAGTTGCATGGGAACTTGACTATGCTGGTAGAGACCACAAATACAACGTTAAATTAACGGATATTAATGATGTTGAAGGTATGGGAATTACTAGGTTAGCAAAAGCCTATAAGATTAAAATTACATAAATAACTGTATGCCAGCGAACAGTACAACATTACAATTTATCGATCAGGACGGAACAACAATTTCGGCCGTAGCACAAACACCTGAAGCAGATAGTACACAAACAGTTTTAACTTCAGATAAAGTTAAAGGTGACGGATACTATAAAGGTGGAGATGGTCTACATACTGTACATTACAGTATTACAGATTTTTCAGGAGAAGTCAAAATGCAGGCTTCGTTAGCCACTTCGCCTGCGGGATCTGACTGGTTTGATATTGCAGGAACAACATATACAACAGGTGCAGATACCGATACTGACTTTGTTGCTAACTTTACAGGTAACTTTGTTTGGTTAAGAGCAATAGCAACATACTCAAACGGACGTATCAATTCAATTAAGGTAAACTACTAATGAACGAACATTTTATAAGATTTATTTTTAATGAAGATCAAGGCGATGCTTTTTTAAAAGTGTTTGCAGGAGCAATGGCTTCAACTGTAAACGAAAGTTTAAATGAAAGCACTCAAGGCGACATTATGTTTGAGTCATACACTACAGAAGGTATGCATGTATACGAAGTTGCACTAAACAATGATATCGACGATGCTACAGCAGAAGAAATGGCTAATGTTGTTGCGAAAGCCATTCCAAAAGATTTTGATATTGAAGTAAGCGGTGGCGACGACTCTAGTCGCTAATTTTAAGATAATTTACTAAAGTTTCTTTACAGTCATACCATTTGCTTTGGTTATGATTTTTTACTTTGAAATCTAAGTTATATTCATTACCCTCAACTAACTTTTCAACTTTCCAATCAGTAGGATGTTTACTACTAAAATGTGTAATCAAATTACCGTCACTTATAAAAGTATAAACATGAAAGTCACGTGTTCTAATATAACGTGCTTCGTGTAACAATGCACGTACAGATACTTTAGCACCTTTAGTACCAATGTGTGTTGAATTACTTATTTCTTTAACAAATAACTCTCTCTGTATTTCTTGTTCGTAAAGTGAAGGCAACGGAGCAATGAACCCTAAGTCTTTGCGTGTAACTGTATCTTTTGTAATAATTTGGTATATACGGTCTGTAAAGTCATTTGAAGAATCCGATAACACTTTAAATATCAAACCTTGATAATGGTTATAAATGTCATTGGTCATATCTTGACAACTACCATCAATAAAGAAATCACCAGTATCATAAAAGTCTTTCATCATTTGTTTATTACTCTTTGCAGTAACTGACTCTAATGAACCGTTTTCTGTTTTGATATATTCCCAAGTATTTTCTTTTCTATACGACCCGATAATATTATATGCTTGTACAGCCAGATTGATAGCATCTTTAATTGGAATTTCTTTTTGCATTTTTGGATTTCCTTTTGCCTAACTATACTTATATTATAGTTGGTTTTACCACTCTTGTCAACCACTTTTATTTTGGTAAAATAAAAACTTGATTTTTACAACGATTTGTTGTATTATGTATATAGTATGTTTAATTTAATTAAGCACTTTTTTAATAATCTAAACAAGGAGATAGAAATGGCTAGAACAAAACAATTTGTTGTATACACTAGAGAATTTCAAAAAGGAAACGTAAACTCAAAAGTTGGCGTGTTCGTTGAAGAAGCAAACAAATACATGGTTAACGGATCAGTTAACGGTGGAGCAATTAAATTTGCAAATCTAAAAATGACTAGACCAACTGCTACTAGAAAATTAGTAGATGCTGGTTATGACTTTAATGTAAGAGTACTAGGTACTACATCATTACAAGGCGCAATGGCAATGAAATCAGAATTAGTTAACTTGTTATCAAGCACTAACAAAACTGTAATCAACCAAGCGGCATAAATTGGATAAACAGAGTGGCGTTTCGACGCCACTTTGGCTAAACAAAGTCTTTACAAACTTATTATTAGACTGTATTATATACAAGTGAATGTGAAAATAGTTTTCGCATAGACAACTAGGAGAAAATAATGTCAAACACAATTCAATCAAAAGTACTAACAGCCCTTTCAAACGGCAACGAACTTACAGCAAAACAAATCAAGTCACGTTTTGGTGCAGGTAACCCGGCCGCAGTAATTCAGGCACTAAGGTTTTCAGGTTATTCAATCTACTTGAACACTCACACTGATACAAAGGGTAGAGTAACTAACAAGTATCGTTTAGGTACTGCAAGTCGTAAAGTAATTGCGGCTGGTTACAAAGCACTTGCTACAAAAGTAGCCTAAGTAACACATTGAAGAAAGACCCCTTCGGGGGTCTTTTTTTATACCTACATTTTCAACAACGGAGATATAAATGGCTCAATACAGAGAAGAACTACCAAAAACAATTTCAGTAACGTGTACAGACAATGAGCAAGTAGTTGAAGCAGATTTGTTCTCATATCAAGAAGATAAGCACATGGACGTAATCCTTAATACAGTGCGTGTACGCTTGGTTTGGAAGGGCAGATATTTTGTAGGTAATCAATTCGGCTATGAATTTACAGCAAAGCCACCACATAAGGTAGTATTCAAACAGCACCGCTAAATGATCCATTCTATAATAAATACTCACATAAGGAGAGTATAACTATGGATTTCAGAACACTAATAAACAAACTTGATTCTTTCAATACGGAAGCCAAAAAAGAACCGGAGAGAATGAAGTTTAGCGATGCAATTAATCATGTAAAGGATATTACTTTTACACCCCCAACACCAGCACAAAACGAATACAGCATTGCTAACAATGTAGCATTCAAAGGCAAAGACCTAACTGATCCAAAAGTAAGACTTGCATTATATCAAGACGAACTAAAACGCTCTCCAGGCAGATTACTAGGTGAAATTGCACAACGTATTAAACCATCGTCAGATGCACAAATAGAATTAAGTATGTTCGTTGGTGAACTCAGCGAAAAAGAAAAAGGCACTATGTCTAAAGAAGAACAGACACTTGCTTTTGAAGTTATTAAACATGCAATACGCAGTATGGATATTGAAAGAGATGCTGATCAAAGTACATACAAAGATAGTGATGCACCTGATGCATCTGAAATGGAATCAACAGAAGATGTAAGTGAATCAGAAGATGAACCAGACATGTTAAGTGACTGTTGTGGTGCACCTGCAGATAGCGAAATAGACAAAGACGGCAACGCAGTGTGTAGTAAATGTAAAGACCACATGTCATTTTCTCCAGTAGACGAGTCAACAAATGAATCAGACTTCGACAGAGATAGTGTAACCTATGATGAAGTATTACCATTTGTAAAGATGACTTACAAAACGTTACTAACTGATCTTCAAACTGCAAGACAAGATATAGAAACTTACAAAGCAGGTGGCGACACTGGAGAAGAAGGTGGCGACATAGATATGATAATGCCATACCTTAGAGATTTAAAAGATATGCAAAAGTATGTGAAAGCGATTCTTGATAACCCAGACATGGACATCGAAGATGTTGTTGACCATATGATGCCAGCAAGTTTAGATACATCACCAAGAGAAGAACTAATAGGAAGATTTAAAAAATCATTTTCTAAAGATCCACAACTTGCAAAAAGATTATTTAAAGATCCTCAATTAGATTTTTATTCAGAAGATGTAGAAGCAACAGAATGGTTTAAAGGACAGACTGATGTATCATTTAATGGAGATGAGTTTTATGAAGCATTTGGTTGGATTGAAGAAAATGACGAAAATGTTGTAGAAGCAGAATACCAAGGACGTACTGTTAAACTAAACAAACCAATGCGTGGTGATGTTAAAAAGTTTAAAGTATACGTTAAGAATCCAAAAGGTAATGTAGTTAAAGTTAACTTTGGTGATCCGGATATGAGAATTAAAAAATCTAATCCAGCAAGACGTAGAAGTTTCCGTGCTAGACACAACTGTGACAATCCTGGTCCTAAGACTAAGGCACGTTACTGGTCATGTAGAAAATGGTAATTACACATGTTATTAAAAGAACTTTTTACAGCAGACAGCGATAATAGTACTCCACAATACGACTTAATAGATGATATTAGTTTCTTCATTGATAATGACGATTCAATCCATAAAGAATTCTTTTTACCTGCTATAGCAGATCTAAAAAGAAAAAATATTGTTGAAAAAGATTCAATTGAAGAAGTTGCACCATACTTTGAAGCAATGGTTACAGCAGGTTGTATGAAGTACAACGAAACTTATAACATATCTGGCAAGACTGAAGAAGTTTACACACAAGAGTTAATGTCTAGTATATGTCACAAACTAGCGGAAAAACACCTACCACACATTAAAGACGGCGCATACGATACCAAGGAGGCTTAAATGCTACTCAACGAACTGCTTGAAGCACAACCAAAGAAGACAGCAGTAGTTGCTTGGGGAAGAATGAATCCGCCAACTATAGGTCACCAAAAAGTTATAGATGTTGTTAATCAACATGCACAAAAGTTTATGGGTGATCCTATTTTGTTTTTAACTAAAACACAAAAACCAAAAACAGATCCATTATCATTTGCAGAAAAATTACATTTTGCTCAAGAAATGTTTAATGTACCTGTAGATAAAAATACTAGTGTAAAAACTATTATTCAAATGTTTCAACATCTACAAGGTAAAGGTTATGATAATGTTATACTTGTTGCAGGAAGTGATAGAGTGCAACAATATCAAGATTTAATTGACAAGTACAATAATAAGCCAGATACTAAAGGTGAAGTTCCTTTTACGTTTGCAAATGCAAAAGTAGTAAGCAGTGGAGAACGTGATCCTGATGCTGAAGGTGTACAAGGTATGAGTGCAAGTAAACTAAGACAGTTTGCCGCTGACGATGATTTTACTAGTTTTGCACAAGGTATTTCAGGAAATGAAACTCTTGCTAAACAAATGTTTGCTAGAGTACGCAAAGGAATGGGTCTTGAAGTAAATGAGATAATGGGGTTTGCAACTAGAACTCCAAAAAGAAACACTGTTAAAAGACGTCCACCTGAACCAGAAGAATTAAGTGTTGCAGATAAACTTAAAAAACGTAGAGCCATGGCAAGTAAAATTGGCGTAGATAAAGCATTTAAACAAGATGCAATAAAAAGTACAGAAGCCGCCGGCGTTGGAATTATTACAAAGCAAAACACAACTAAAGATGTTAAAAAAGGTACTCTTAAAAAAATGATGAAAGCGTACAAACTAATATGACATTAGATGAGTTAAAAAAATTAGCAGGTGTAGATATTGTTAGAAATGATAATCATCAAACATTAGAAAACATGTCACATACTGCACAAGAACTAAAAGATAAAGAACGTAAGTTAGGTGTCAAACCTGGTGACAAAGAATGGTTTGAATTATGGTTTTCAAGACCTTATATGACTGGCGCAGGATTTAAAGGATTTAGAGGACGTAAATGAGATTATTTGAAATCAGTAATAATTCAAAACCTGAAATCTACGTAGACATGGACGGTGTCCTTGTTGACTTCTTTGGTGCTTGGGCAAAACTTATGGGTGCAAAAGACTTTCGTGATATTAAAGATATCGATGCAGGTCTTCAAGCAATTAGAGATGCAGACAACTTTTGGTTAGATCTCGAACCTACTCCTAACGCAGGAAAACTTTTGGCTTTGATTCAAAAACATAAAGGCAGTTATACTATTTTAAGTTCGCCTTTGGCTGACGATCCTAGATCAGAACCACATAAACGTATGTGGGTGAAAAACAATCTTAAACAGTTTCCACCTAAATCAGTAATCATCACAGGAAACAAAGCCAAGTACGCACAGCAAAGTGATGGTACTCCCAACATACTGATAGATGACTTTGGACAAAATATTGACAAATGGAATGCCGCGGGAGGCATTGGAGTCAAACACAAAGATCATAAGTTTGAAAGAAGTTTTAAAACAATACTATTACACTTAGATAATAATAAAGTAAAAGAAAACTTCGCAGACGGTAAAAAAAAGGGCAAGAGTCGCCCAGGCAGAGTAAAGAAGTCGGGTGCTAGTTGTAACGGATCAGTTACAAGTTTAAGAGCAAAGGCTAAAAAAGCAAGTGGTGAAAAAGCAAAGATGTATCACTGGTGTGCTAATATGAAGAGTGGCAAAAAGAAATGAGGATATGCGAAGTAACAGAAGTTGTTACACCAACTAATAATACAGAACATGCTATAGAGCGTTTAAAAGTTGCCGCTGAACTTTGTAGTAAAATGGGAAACCAACCTATTCTTTATAGGGCAATGCACACAGGCACATACCACGGCGGTGCTAAACAAAATCTAATACAAAAGGTAGATAACCCTGCAAGAAAAAGCGTAATGGGAAATCACAATCCTATACAGGTAGCAGTGCTTAACGATTTAAACATTGTTAGTCCTGCACAAACAACTACAGTAGCACCTAGTAGTACTAGTGACTATTTTGGTACAAATCATATAATAATTCCAGGTGGTGACTTTACTGCTTATTGGAACCCAGACATAGACGACTTGGGTGGCTTCAAAGGATATGATCCAAAATTTCAAAAAGGAGCATATGATGACCAAGGCGGAACATTAGTCCGTGGGCAAGGTCGCGAAGATTTACCAGATGAGGAAATGCAAAAAATATTAAGTGGCTATCAAAAAGGTATTCCTAGTTATAGTCAACACAAAGGTGAAGTTATATTAGATACACCTTTCTATTATATGCTAAACTTACAATCTTTTTTAAGTACGTTTGGTGGTAAAAAAGTTAAAGAATTAATAACTGTACAAAATAGAAGGTCCTTTTCATCTATATCAGCAGATCTATTAGCAAGTAAATTTAAAACATATAGTGACGTTGGATGGTACTTGGCAAACCCTGCTACAAATATGATGAAGTGGATTGCTAGTAAAGAAAAAGAAAGAGAGGCGGCGTAATGTTAAGTAAACAATGTAAACTACACTTAGAAGAACAAGGTGAAACAGGATTACAGCATATGAGGAAGGCAATTAAAACAGCAGTAAAATTACAACTGCTAGTACCTGCACTACTAGTACATAGTATTGCTCCAAGATGCTTTACTAATACAGCAACTAATGTTATGAAAAATATTCTTAAAGATAGGTAAATATCAATATGCGTTTAAAAGACTTAGTAGAAGCAGTAAAAAAATTAGAACCAAGTAAATCACGTGATCCTAATTGGCGTGATATGGAAGCACTACGTAAAAGTGGCGCATCTGGCTCTCATAAAGATAAAACTAAGACTATCCCACGTAAAGAAAAATACAAAAAAACACCTATGGAACAACAGTTTGAAAGTTTTGTATCTGAAAAGATTACTAAAGATACTGAAATGGGTGATGTTATTAAAGATTTCTACAAAAGCGATGCTCCGCAATTTAAAGGTAAAAGCAAAGCAAAACGTAGACAAATGGCTATTGCGGCCAAACTTAGTCAAGAATCTAGCGATATATTTAAAGGATTAGAACAAGTTGAAGAAACAGCAACAGCAGGAGCAACTAGTGCAGGTAACATTGCCTCAGTTGCAAGTCCGCATTTAGCAATAGGTGACGCAAAAACACGTAAAAAATACGGTTTAGTAGGCGGTTTACCTAATCCTCCTAAAGCAAAAAAGCAAAAGCCAACAGATAATGCTCTTAATATGAAAGACACATCTATCTTCGGCGGACCACTAAAACGATAAATACTCGTATAATACAAAACACATTATAGGAGCAATCGATGATTAATGAAGACAAGTACGATGAGCCAGCATCAAAGTACGAAGATGAAATGCTTGCCAATCAGGTTGCATACATCAAATACGCAGTAGAAGAAATTCATGACCATGTACACAAGGGTGGAACATTCCCTGAGTGGTTTCAAAACAAATTCAGTGGTGTACACGAAAAAGTAAAAACACTTCATGCTTACATGGAAGGCGAGCGTATGCAAGCCAAAGAACGTGAACGTATGATGAGTATGAAAGATCAAAAAGATGATTATTTTGAATCACTAGAAGAAAAATTATCAGTAGTAAAGGAAGCAGAGAAGCGTTGGAAACAAACTTCAATGTCTCCAGAAGAAGCAACAAAAAAATACGGCAAAGAAAACGTAAAAGTTAAAAAAGGTGCATTGCGTAATGGCGATGACATGGTAGAAGTATTTGTTGAATCAGCACAGACTATGACAGAAGCACAATTTGACGAAGCCGCTGGTGAAAAAGATGCTTGTTATCATAAAGTTAAAGCACGTTACAAAGTATGGCCAAGTGCATATGCAAGTGGTGCTCTAGTACAGTGTCGTAAAAAAGGTGCTAAGAACTGGGGAAATAGTAAATCATGAGAAACTTAATTGCAATCGTAGAAGCAGGTGAAAAAGGTTGCCCACTAGCAACACAAGATTTAGAACTTAATACTAAGAATCGTAATGCCGCTATACAAGCAGAACATATTCAGTATGGTCCATTGAATGTAAAACATCCAGGTGACTATTATGAAAAGATTGCAAAGTTTTGGAAAACAAGTGTAGACGCCGCAGAAAAAACTTTATGTAATAGTTGTGCCGCTTTTGATATTAGTCCAGGTATGCTTGAATGTATGCCAGGTGAACTAGAAGATGAAGATGGATATTTAGGTTATTGCTGGATGCACAAATTTAAATGTCACAGTGCTAGAACTTGTAGAACATGGGCCGGTGGTGGACCAATACATACAGATAAAGTAAGTAAGAGTTGGGATAAAGATTAATGCGTATTATAGAAGTCACTGAAGGAACACGATGCTGGAAAGGCTACAAAAAGAAGGGCATGAAAACTATGTTCGGAAAACGTGTACCTAATTGTGTTAAAAATGAAGATGTTGACTTCTGTGTAAATTGTGGTGATTTAGTATTTTCTGAATCCATAGACGAAAACTTAAAAAAGTGGTTTAAAGATAAATGGGTACGTTTTGGCCCTGATGGAAAAATTCGTGGTGACTGTGCAAGAGGCTCAAACAGTGAAGGTAAGCCAAAATGTTTACCTCGTAGTAAAGCACAATCATTAGGTAAAAAAGGAAGGAAGTCTGCGGCTAGTAGAAAACGTAGACAAGATCCAAACAAAAATAGACGTGGTAAAGCAAAAAACGTTGCCACTAAAAAGAAATGAGGTACTATGAGATTATTAGTGAAGCCTGGAGCAAGAAACATAAAAAGTCAATTGACTGTTCGAACCCCAAAGGTTTCTCACAAAAGGCTCATTGTGCAGGACGTAAAAAAAGACAAGGAGGAGGAAACACTAAATCCAAAAGTGTCTCTTAAATAATTATGGCAGATTTACAAAGCATTTTAAATAAGTTTACTGAGTTAGGAATTGAAAATAAAGGACTTACTGTAGACGCTCCACAACACGGTCAAGCGTTACAAGAACAAAATAATAATCAAAGCACAGATGCTAACTCCCATGCACGTATGGTTGCAGAAAGTATTAAAGGAAAACATATTCCTGGTGTAAGCGATACTAGAGCAAGTGATATGGCCGCACTAGCAGGGTTAAGTAGTGTAACTCCACAAGCACCACAACCACAACGCATAGTAGAATCAACTGTACCTACACAACAAACATATAACGATAAGTGGCATGAAGTAGACAGTAGACTTTCAAAAATTGAAAATACACTAGCAAAAGTGTTTGAAAGCCTTGAAGGTTTAAAACAAATGAGTAACGAAGAATATCGAGCAAAAAGAAAAGCATTACAAGATATTCAAATGGATCCAAACACATCTAAAGATCCTAAACTTAAAAAAGAACTAATAAGACGTAGACAAGAATTAGAAAAAGATCATAAATCAGGAAAAATTACAACAGAACAATCTCTAACAAAAGGGTTTGCAAGTTTTTTGAAAGAGTTTGAGTAATGAAAATATGTGAAGTAACAGATTACTTCTACGGATTAGATCCGGCACATATGTCATACAAGCATAAAATAGGCGATGTGTATGGCAAGAAAAATTTAAAAGTACCACATGCAAAACTGCATGTAAAAAAGAAACAAAAGAAACAAAAGAAATAAAGTATGGCATTCTTAGTACATAACTTACCTCCTGTTGAAGTTTATGTGAAAAAAGAATATCTGTATGACCACCAAAAAGGGCATGGAGAAGTTACTCCTGGTATTTGGATTAGTATTAGAAGTATAATGGGCAAAGCATTATACGTAGAAACATTACTTACAGAATACGGTGCATTGTACGATAAATTACCTATTAGTGCATTTGTATGGAAAGATGATTACTTACACAGTGACCAATTACCTTTAGACACACTACAAATATGGGATTGTTTTGATTATGATATTACATTAATTAAAAAGCCTATGTTAGCAGACTGTGAATTCTTTGGTAAAGATAAAAAGATGCACAAAGGCGAATATATGTTTACACTTGATACTTGTCATACACAACACTCAACACTAAATGTAAATTTTAGTGAACACGATCCAGAACACAAAAGTTTTAACTTTATTAAATTAGATAACGGACAGTTTGCCGCACAACCTAATAATAGAGTTATTTTTACAGACCAAAGTTTAGTAGTTGGAGATCGAAAGATGCCAGACTTTAAAGTTTGTACACAAAATTATACAGTAGAAAACAATCCTAAATGGTCAGTCGGACACACTGACGAATGGGCATATAAATCAAAAGATGAGGCAGAAAACATTGGCTAATGATAAAATTAAAATTAAAAGAACAATCGAATACACTGGACCTAACAAAAGAGATTACTTTTTAGCAGACTTATTTAAAAAAATACAACCAACAGTGGGTTGCGAAGTCGGCGTAAGAAACGGTAGAACAACATTTCATTTACTAGAAGCATTTCCAAAATTAAAGATGTATGCTATTGACTATGACATAAAGTTATTCTATAAAGATAACATGATAATAAAGTATGGTCCTAGGCTAAAAGCAATACAAGGACATAGTCATACAGTACATGAACAAATAGAAAACGGCAGTTTAGACTTCGTATTCATTGATGCTAGTCACGATTATGATAGTGTAAAAGGTGATATTGAATACTACACACCTAAATTAAAACCAAACGGTTGGTTATGTGGGCATGATATGGATTTTCCAGGTGTAAACAAAGCAGTTAACGAACTGTTACCAGACGACCATCATATAGGTCCAAATAACGTTTGGTTTAAATGTTTAGACAAAACGGTGCCAATTCCGTTTAAACTACTTGACAACTAGCATAAATCTATATATAATATAACAAATTACTAAAAGGAGTCTCACATGAGTGACAAAGTATTTGGTGCTGACGAAAAAGCAAAACTAATTCAGATCGTTAACGAAGGCGTAAATGTTTTGCAAGAAGTTACAGACCTACAAGAAGGTTTAAGAGATACTGTAAAAGCAGTAGCAGAAGAAATGGATGTTAAGCCAAGTTTAATTAACAAAGCAATTAAAATTGCACAAAAAGGTGAATGGCATAAAGCCGTTGATGAGTTTGAAGACCTAGAAACTATTATGGTTACTACTGGTCGCGACAAACTCTAATGCAAAAGGTAAAAGATTTTTGGATCAATAGTTACAAAAGTGATCAGGTTGCTTTTGGTTTTGAACTAATAAGTTTTGTTTTTACAGTTATGGCAAGTTTGACTTTGGCATTTAATGCTAAAGATCCAAATATGCTAATTATATATCCGTTCTTTTTTGTAGGATCGGTTACACAATGCTACGCCGCAGTACGCAGAGGTGCGGCATGGGTCATGTTACTAACAGGATATTTTGCTGTTATTAACGTATTTGGATATGGAGTTGCCGCCATGTGGTGGTAAATGAAAGGTGATTAAATTTGTGGGATATTTGGTGCAAGGCAATAGGAACAAAGGCATATGAAGATAACAATAAGGCTGACAGAGTGGCAATTATACGCACTGGGTGGGTGTTGCTACACATTTTTACTTGCATTGCTATTATCTTAAATGCAATAGCAAATCATGGTATGAAGTTATTTGGATTTTGATAAAAAAAGTCTTGACTTTGTAGTGGTAAGATACTATAATATTAAATAGTGTTGAAGAAGGTTAGTTGGCCATAAGCAACATTACTGGTTTTTGCCAACCGAAAGTGGCATATAAAGGAGAAGACATTGAGTTATGTAGACGCACTCTGGGATCGTGATAAAGATATTATTAAGGTTGTAGAGAGAAACAAAAAAGGCGAAAGAGAGTTTCGCGAGTTCCCCGCAAGATATGTGTTTTATTATGGCGACGGCAAAGGTAAACAGAAAAGTACTTTTGGTGATCCTGTAAGTCGTGTTGTTTGTAAAAGTTGGAAAGACTTTCTTAGGGAACAAAAGATTAATAAACATCGCGGACTATATGAAGCAGACATCAATCCTGTATACAGACTACTAGAAGAAAACTATTTAGGTCAAGATGCACCTAATCTAAACGTTGCATTTTTTGATATTGAAGTTGACTTTGATCCTGAACGTGGTTATAGTTCACCAGAAGATCCTTTTACTGCCATTACTGCAATTACAGTACATTTACAATGGCTTGATAGTCTTATTACACTAGCACTTCCTCCTAAAACACTTACAATGGAACAAGCAAAAGAAGAATGTAAAGACTTTCCTAATACATATTTGTTTGACTCAGAAGCAGAAATGCTTGATACATTTTTAGATTTAATTAAAGACGCTGATATTTTATCAGGTTGGAACAGTGAAGGTTATGATATTCCGTATACTGTTAACAGAATTACAAGAGTTTTAAGTAAAGAAGATACAAGACGTTTTTGTTTATGGAACGCTTATCCTAAGAAAAGAGTATATGAAAAGTTTGGTAGAGAACAAGAAACATATGATCTTATAGGACGTCAACACTTAGATAGTCTTGAACTATATCGTAAGTACACATATGAAGAACGACACACTTATCGACTAGATGCTATTGGTGAACTAGAAGTAGGTGAAAAGAAAACTGAATATGAAGGTACATTAGATCAATTATATAACAATGACTTTAAAACATTTATTGAATATAACAGACAAGACGTTCTGTTGTTAGATAAACTTGATAAGAAATTACGCTTTATTGATCTAGCAAATGAACTTGCACATGCAAACACAGTGTTACTACCAACAACAATGGGTGCTGTCGCAGTTACAGAACAAGCAATTATTAACGAAGCACACAGACGTGGTTATGTTGTACCTAATAGAGTACACAGAGAGCCAGGTTCATCGCAGGCGGCTGGTGCATATGTTGCATATCCTAAGAAAGGATTGCATGACTGGATTGCATCAATGGATTTGAATTCACTGTATCCTTCTGTTATTAGAAGTTTGAATATGGATCCAGCAACAGTTATAGGACAACTTAAACAAAACCATACAGAAGAATTTATAGGCGAACAAATGAACTTTAAAAAGAAGTCATTTGCAGGTGCTTGGGAAGGAAAGTTTGGTAGTCTTGAATATGATTATGTAATGGAACAACGCAAGGACGTTGAAATTACTATTGATTGGGAAGGTGGCGAAAGCGATACATTAAGTGCCGCAGAAGTTTACAAACTAATTTTTGATAGTAATCAACCATGGATGGTTAGTGCTAATGGTACATTATTTACAACAGAGTTTGAAGGTATTATTCCCGGACTACTAAAACGTTGGTATGCTGAACGTAAAGAAATGCAGGCTAAAAAGGTTGCGGCACAAGATGCAGGTAATAAAATTGAAACTGCTTTTTGGGATAAAAGACAACTTGTTAAAAAGATTAACCTAAATAGTTTATATGGAGCAATCCTAAACCCAGGGTGTAGATTCTTTGATCATAGAATTGGGCAAAGTACTACACTTACAGGTCGTGCTATTGCAAAACATATGAGTGCAAAAGTAAATGAAATTATTACAGGCGAGTATGATCATGTAGGTAAAAGTATTATATATGGTGATACAGACTCTGTGTACTTTAGTGCTTATACTAGTTTACGTGCAGAAATTGACAAAGGAGATATTCCTTGGAATAAAGAAAGTGTAATTCAACTGTATGATCAAATATGTGAAGAAGCAAATGTAACTTTTCCAAAGTTTATGGGAAATGCATTTCACTGTCCTAAAAGCAGGGGTGAAGTTATTGCCGCTGGTAGAGAAGTTGTTGGTGAAAAAGGATTGTTTATTACTAAAAAACGTTATGCAATTCTAATATATGACAATGAAGGATTTAGAACAGATACAGATGGTAAGCCTGGTAAAGTAAAAGCAATGGGGTTAGATCTTAAACGTTCTGATACTCCTGTGTTTATGCAAGACTTTTTAAGTGAAGTATTGTTAGCAGTACTAACAGACGGCAAAGAAGTTGAAATACTTGATATGATCACAGATTTTAGAACTAAATTTAAAGCAAGGCCTGGTTGGGAGAAAGGTTCTCCTAAACGTGCAAACAACGTAACAGACTATCTTGCTAAACTTAAAAAATTAGGCAAAGTAAACATGCCTGGACACGTTCGTGCTTCTATTAATTGGAATACATTAAAAGATATGAACGGTGACAAATTTAGTATGCAGATTGTAGACGGTATGAAAGTTATTGTTTGCAAACTAAAACAAAATCCAATGGGATATACTTCGGTTGCGTACCCAACGGACGAACTAAGACTACCAAAATGGTTCCAAGAACTGCCTTTTGAAGATGACGAAATGGAAACTGCAATCATCGATAAAAAGTTAGATAATCTAATTGGAGTGCTAGATTGGGATATTAAATCAACCGAACAGAAGAATACATTCAATAATTTATTTGACTTTGAATGATTTTCTAAATATAATAGTATATAAGGAACGGAGAAAACTATGAAAGACATTTTACAAGACATTGTTGCACATACACATGCACTTGGCTTTCTTAACATTGTTAAGGTCAATGGTGATGATGCACAAACAGGTATCGATAGCATGGCAGAGGATCGCTCTGTGATCATGCAGGCAAATACTAAAAACGCCCAAGTAGAGATGAAGGGTACGTTTGGTATGCCAAACTTAAACAAACTAGACATTCATTTGAAGTGTCCAGAATATAAAGACGAAGCAACTATTGATGTTGTACGTCAAGATAGAAACGGTGTACAGATTCCAACTGGTATACACTTTGAAAACAAAACAGGTGACTTTAAAAATGATTATCGTTTTATGAACGCAGAAATCATTAATGAAAAACTTAAGACTGTTAAGTTTAAAGGTGCGGCATGGGACGTAGAAGTTTCACCTACTATGGCAAGTGTACAAAGATTTAAAATGCAGGCAACTGCAAACGCAGAAGAAACTGTGTTTACTGTACTTACAGATGGTACAGACATCAAGTTCAAGTTTGGTGATGCTAGTACACACGCAGGTGAATTTATTTTTGCTACAGGTGTAACAGGTTCACTTAAAAATGAATGGGCATGGCCAGTACAACAAACACTTGCTATTTTAAGTTTAGATGGCGACAAAGTAATGAAGTTCTCAGATCAAGGTGCTATGCAAATTCAAGTAGACAGTGGTTTGGCAACTTATGAATACATTTTGCCAGCACAATCTAAATAGGAGATATAATGAATACGGACTTAACAACAGAACAAAAAGACTACGCAACGTTTTTACCAGCGTTGAGTGGTTTCTATGCTACCTTTATAGGTAAGCAACGCAGAGAAGAATACGTTGATAAGAGTCGTATTCCGTATCCTAGTATGGAAAGTATGAATTGGTTAAACAAGAAAGAAGGACTGTTTAACTATCATTGGTCATTATATTCCGCAGGACATGCCGAACTAGATATTAATAAAGATGCACCTAAAGAAGATATGGTACGAGATAGAGATCGTAACAATAGTTGGATGTTAGGTGACTCAGGTGGTTTCCAGATAGGTAAAGGTGTGTGGGAAGGTGATTGGAAAGATCCTAATTGTCCTAAAGCACAAAAGAAACGTGAGCAAGTACTTGCGTGGATGGACGCTTACATGGACTATGGTATGATACTTGATATTCCGGCTTGGGTAGCACGTTCACCAGCAGGTGCAAAAGCAACAGGTATTGACAACTATCAAGATGCCGTTAATGCTACACGTATTAACAACGACTACTTTATGAAACACAGAAGCGGTGCTTGTAAATTCTTAAATGTATTACAAGGCGAGAATCATGCTGATGCAGAAGATTGGTATCAACAAATGAAAGATTACTGTGATCCTAAAAAGTATGAAAATCATTTTAATGGTTGGTCGATGGGTGGACAGAACATGTGTGATGTACATCTAGTATTAAAACGTTTAGTTGCATTACGCTTTGATGGATTACTTGAAAAGGGCAAACATGATGTTATGCACTTTTTGGGTACTAGTAAATTAGAGTGGGCAACATTATTAACAGATATACAAAGAGCAGTTCGCAAGTATCACAATGAAAACTTTATGATTACATTTGATTGTGCTAGTCCGTTCTTAGCCACAGCAAATGGTCAAATTTATTGTGAACTTGAAACACAAGATAGAAGTAAATGGGTATACAGAATGGTACCTAGCATAGATGATAAAGCACTTGCTACAGATACTACGCCTTTTGCACAAGCATTTGTACGTGAAGGTAAACATGGAAGTTTTAAAGATTCACCACTTACACAAAACTTAAAAGCCAAAGATGTTTGCATTTATGCTCCAGGTGATCTAAATAAAATAGGTAAAGAAGGAAAGACATCATGGGATAGTTTTTCTTATGCGATCCAAATGGGTCATAATGTATGGAGTCATATCAATGCAGTACAAGAAGCAAACAGACAATACGACAATGGAATCATTCCAAACATGCTTGTCGAAGAGTCCTTTGACAGGTTATTTTTTAAAGATGTTGTGGAAGCAATATTTGCAACTTCAAACAGAGACGAAGCAAATGCGATAATAGAAGAATTTTCAAGGTTTTGGATGTCTATTATTGGAACTAGAGGTGCTACTGGTAAGAAGACAGTTAATGCTAGTACACAATACACAAACCTATTCGAGGAGGTATAATATGACTAACGTAGAAAAGATAGATAAGTTAAACAATAGACTGCAAAGCCTTATTGCAAAACATAAACTAGTACATGAAAAAGTTGAAGTTGCAGAGGCAGAAAAAGTACAAGAAAAGTTTTTAGTAGAAATGAAGAAACAAAAACTTTCTCTTAAAGACGAGATGTGGAAAATTAACTTAGAAATAACTTCATTGGAGGCACAAAGTGAAGCGTGATTATGATGATGGTGTTAAGGACGATGTTGTTTACTTCACAGGTTACGAAGTAGAAAAAACTCCAGCATTTGAAGAACACACGTTATTTGTAGTAGGGCCTAGACCATTACAAGAAGTATTAAAACAAGCAAAGAAACATGCAGTAGATCATATTTACTTAGGTGCTAATCAAAGTTTTAATATTGATGGCGGTACAAGTCATGCTTGGGACGAACTTGTAGAAGGGTTACTTAAAGAAAGTTATATGGTTACACTAGATTATGATGTAAGATATCATGAATATGTTATCGAAGCAGGATATAACGAATATAATAAATTTATTAGTATGATTAGTGTTAAACTTCCGTATATCGATCATTTAAATTATAATGCTTGTATTAAGATTGATGATAAAGACTTTAAAGCATCTAACGTAGGTGTTTGGGTACATTATGCTAGAGATTTACAGCCAAGAGATAAGTTTACTGATTGGTCTAAATACGAAAATGATAATTCAGTAGAGTAACGCAATGAAATTAATACACCCTTTTTCTCAGCCCAAAGACGAACACCCTAAAGTTAAAGAAATGAATGGACACTTCTTAGTAGGTGAAAATCAGCAATGGTATGACCTAAGTGGCGGAACAGGATGTAATATATTTGGATTTACACAGCCTGAAATACAAGCCAAAGTAGCAGAAACAAGTTTTCAGTTTCCAAACGATGATTGGACAACTAAAAGTACTGTATGGTATGAACTAGAAGATACTCTTAAAAAAGTTTTACCTAACACATACACAGGATTTATACCTGCACTTACGGGCAGTGATAGTGTAGACAATTCATTAAAGATTGCATGGAGATATTGGACTAAAAAAGAACAATCTCGCAGACGTACAGTACTTGTAAGAAAAGGAAGTTTTCATTCAGGTAGTATTACTGGTTGGCAAATGACAGATGATCAAGATTGGATTTTAGGAAATTGGCCACATATTGATTTTGTAGACTTCTTTGATGATAACTTTGATGCTATGTTTACAAAACACAAAGATACCCTTGCAGGTATTATGTTAGATACTGTAAATTGGTATAATGGTATTAGTGAAGTAAGTGACGAAGTATTAGAAAAAATACAAACTGCAAGAAAACAAACAGGTTGCTTGTTAATAGTAGATGAAATACTTACAGGCATGTGGCGTATGGGACATTTTTCACATAGTATACATAAAAACTTAAACCCTGATATGATCTGTTTTGGAAAAGCACTTACAGGTGGGTTTGGAACTTTGGCTATTACCGTATTACATAAAAACATTCACGATACAATAAGTGCATTTGATCCTAGCCTATGGGATAACTTTCCTATTGCAGTAGGTAATACAAGGGCACAATCAAATACAGGTGCTAGAGCAACAATAGAAACAATTAACAAATGTATTGAAGAAGATATTGGTACAAAAGTAATAAATGATGTTGTACCGTTTGTTGAACGTATTGCAAACATACTAAAACAAGTAGATACATTTGAAGTAACACACAGCAACAGTATTCTTTACTGTAACTTTGTGAACAATTATGACAATGATCAATGTAAAATGTTATCAACATTTTTAAACAGTCATAAATTATGGAACTCAGAACACACAAGAATTTGGTTCTTGAGTTTCTACGACCTAAATAAACAAGAAGCAGACTACATTGAACACACATTTCAAAAGTTTGTAACCCTTGTTAATAATGGTAAAATATGGGACCAAAATAACTGGAAAAGTAATTGACAACTGTATAGAAAGAATGTATTATAAATGAATAATCAAAGAGAACCTTATTATGATTATATGTTAAGAAGAACAAGAGAAGAAAACGAAAAGGTAATTATGGAAAACGCAAAAAGAATGATATGGGTAACCTTTAGAAAAGAAGGTATTCACAAATATCCTGCGGCACTGGACGATCCAGCACTTGCTACAGGTGATGAATATGATGTTAGTTTTTTGGGATATCCCCACAGACACATATTTCATTTTAAAGTAGGTATTACTGTAACACACAACGATAGAGATATAGAGTTTATTCAATTTAAACGTTGGTTAGAAAAACTTTACGCAGAAAAAACACTTGAACTAGATTATAAGAGTTGTGAAATGATGAGTGATGATTTATATGAACAAATTATCGCAAAACACCCAGGTCGTGAAGTCCATATTGACGTAAGTGAAGATGGAGAAAACGGCGCACACATTGAGTACTATGCAAAGTAAAAAAGGAGATAACATTGTCTTACCTTGCACAACGTCCAGAGATTGTAAAAATCTTTGATGATCTCGATTCCTTCCGCGACTTTTGTCGATTTGAAGGGTTTAAATTTAACGAAAAGTTCCTTTACAAAAGGGAAACAAGAGAGTGGAGGGCATACGAAGGTCGTAACAATCCACGGAAAGCAAAACAACGTGTTCACAAGAATCGTAACTTTAAGAACCGAGGACCAAAGCGATAGAGGTCCATACTTGACTGATAAATTTGGAAATTCAGTAGAAGGTGGTGCATTAAATGCAAATTATACGACCGTAGACGCAGTCGCCAAAGTGAGTAATACACTAGGCAATCATGGTTATGTTTACGGTCGTGATTTTATTTGGCAAGATCAAGGCTATACAGATAGTATGGATGATGCTATAATATTTGAATATAACGATTTAAGAATACTAACAATATTAGGATTAACAAATGGCTAGAATATGGTTAATAGATATAGAGAGTGTAGAAACACGCTACACTAAACAATGGAAAACTTTCTTTCCTGCATTACTACGTAAGAACAATCACGAAGTATTTGTTGTAGAAGGTCCAACAGATATTCCTAATGCTACAACTCCAGGTGCTTTTTTGAACTTTGGTGGTACTAATATTTACAAAGCAAATCAAATAGAACAAATTAGTAGAGCATTTACAACAGGCGAAGTACACGAAGGTGATCATATTATCTTTACAGATGCTTGGCATCCTGGTATCACTAATATTAAGTATATGAGTGAACTACTTGGCATTAAAGTTATAACACATGCACTTTGGCATGCTGGCTCATACGACCCACAAGACTTTTTAGGTAGACTTATTAATAATGCACCGTGGGTAAGACATGCAGAGAAAAGTTTCTTTCACAGTTATGATCATAATTACTTTGCAACAGACTTCCATGTAAAGTTGTTCTTTGATGAATTACTTTTAGATGGCAACAACGAACCTACAGACATGTATAACGAAGCATACAACAATAGATTCAATAACGGAAAGATTGTACGTTGCGGTTGGCCTATGGAATATGTACGCAAAGAATTAGAAGCATTTAAAGGTATGACAAAACGTAATTTAATTTTGTTTCCGCACAGAGTTGCTCCAGAAAAACAACCTGAGATATTTTTAGATTTAAAAGACACACTTACACAATATGAATTTGAAATTTGTATGGATAAAAATTATTCAAAACAAGAATACTACAACGCACTAGGAGAAGCAAAACTTGTCTTTAGTGCTAACCTACAAGAAACACTAGGTATTAGTTGGTACGAAGGTGCTTTGGTTGGCACCTTGCCTATGGTTCCAGATCGTTTAAGTTACACTGAAATGGACAATACAGGCAAGTTCTTATACCCAAGCGAATGGACAGAATCATTTGTTTCGTATAAAGAACACAAAGATGAGATAGTTGCACGTATAATTGATTATATGGAAAATTATGACAACTACCTTATTGACCTAAATAAACTTGCTACTCAATTAAATGACAACTATTTTAGTTGTAAAAACTTACTTGAGAAGTTATAATAAAAGAGGCAATCCACTGCCTAAACATCGGAGAAATAAATGAGTAAAAGCGAAGAAATAAAAGCAAAGTTAGAACAACAAGGCGTAAGATATTGGGCTAACGACAACATTGCTGATTACATTGAAGAAGGTGATAAGCAACAGTTAATTGATGAAGCAGTACCTGCTTTTGAAAATGTATTACAAAAATTATTAATTGATACTAAAACAGATCCTAACAGTATGGATACTGCAAGACGTATGGCTAAGATGTACATTAATGAGATTATGGCAGGACGTTATGATCCAATGCCTAATCCAAGTGCATTTCCTAACTATATTGAAGGCGGTTATGAAGGTATGTTAGTAGTGCGAAGTGAACTTACAAGTTTATGTTCGCATCATCACCAGACAGTAAAAGGTGTAGCATACATTGGTATCATTGCAGGACCTAAACTATTAGGTTTAAGTAAGTACACTCGTATTGCACAATGGTGTGCTACAAGAGGTACACTACAAGAAGAACTGAATGTTATGATTGCTAATGCAATACAAGAACAAACAGGTAGTGAACACGTAGGTGTATATGTACAAGCAACACACGGTTGTTGTGAGAACAGGGGTATTAGAGCCCATAGTTCATTAACACAAACAACAGTATTACGTGGTGCGTTTAAAGATGATCCTGCAACTAAAAAAGAATTTATCGATAACGTTAAACTGCAACAGCAATTTGCGGCAGGTTCGTAATCAATAAAAAGTTTAACACAATATTGTGTTAAAAGGTGCAAGGCACCAAAATAGAAGGAGGAACGAATGTTCACAAAACTTTTACACGGTGTCGATAGGGCACTTGTAACTAAACTAGTTATTTTACACACGCTTGTTATTGCTGTGTCAAACTATCTAGTTACGATTAGATTTGATTTATTTCCAGGTGCTGAATTGCCCTTGTTTGGATCATTTCCACTAGCGGCGGCGGCTTTTACATTTCCGATCGTTGTTGTAGCAACTGACCTAACAGTACGTATGGTTGGTAAAGAAGCAGGAAGAGCCGTTGTAGCAATGGCAATTATTCCTGCTATTATAGCATCTGTACTTGTGCTAATGGCACTAGATGATCCACACGCATACAGAGTAGGTTTAGCAAGTGGTACCGCATACGCAATTGGTACAATGCTTGACGTATATGTTTTCCAAGCAATTAGAGAACGCTCAAACGCATGGTGGGCGGCTCCTGCACTTTCAACTATTGTTGCAAATATAATTGACACATATTCATTCTTTTATGTGGCGTTTGCAGGATCGTTGGACGCAGAAGGTAACATGTCTTGGATTGGTGCTAACTGGCACATTGTTGCACAGAACAACACACTGACTAAGATTGTCGTAGGCTTGGTAGTATTCCTGCCAGCATACGGTATTTTGTTAAAATACCTTAACGGTAAACTTACTGATAATAAGTCAGCAAGTTAATTGTTTTAGTATAGTGGGGGAGAAATCCCCCACTTTTCTATATTGGAGATTCTTAAATGAATGACGATGATTACACATTTACATTAGATAATAGTAATGCAGGTTCCGTTACGTATTCTGTTAGTGATACTTACAATACGTCAATGTCGATTTCCGGAATGGACGTAGATAATATTACAATAGATACAAGTAGTTGGGAAGATAGATTTGATAATTATGAGATGATTGATTTGGACTTATTAGAAAAGTATCCGACTGCAAAATCTCTTTACAAACAGTTCATAAACGTGTATAATATGTGTAAAGTTAATGAAGAAATGGAAGAATAAATGTTTAGTAAGATAATGGACAAACTAGGTAGACGTAGAGTGATTACTGATCGCTCAGGAAAAGTACCTTATTTGATTAGATATTATCTATTTTTAAAAGAAAGAAAAAACTTTCCATTTAATATTACACTTCATAAAGTTCTTGTAAGTGATGAACCTGTGTTACATGATCATCCATGGAGTTGGGGTGCTATTATTTTAAAAGGCGGGTATTGGGAGTATGTTCCAGTATTTGCAAAAGAAGGACACGTATGTGGTGCAACTGCACATTGGCGTGGTCCTGGACATATTAGATTTAGAAAGGCAAGTGACTTACATTGGTTAGAACTTGCTAAAGACAAAGACGGAAACGAACTACCATGCACAAGCATATTCTTTATGGGAAAGAAACAAAAAGAATGGGGCTTTATGCGTTGGGTAAAACATACTGGATACAGATGGGTTCATAATGAGGAATATTTAAATGAACGAGGTTAACATGGAAACATATGAAGAATTAAAAGAGTCAACAATAACAAAACTTAAACAAGGTGAAGTTATTGTAACATTTACAAAAATAAACGGTGACAAAAGAGTAATGACATGTACACTTGAAGAAGGTGTTATTCCTCCGGCAACTAAAGATGATACTGCTAGTCAAAAGAAAGTCCGTTCTATTAGTGAAGAAACACAAATAGTATGGGATATTAATGCTAAAGGTTGGCGTAGTTTTAGATGGGCAAATGTAACTGATGTGGCAGGTATCAATCCTAATGCATAAATTATTTGCTATTATTTTACTATGTTCGGGTTGTTCTACAACTGTAGCAGTAGTCGATGTAGCAACATCAACGGCAATTTACGCAGGGAAAACAGTAGTTAACACAGTAGACACTATTACTCCTGATATTATAAACAAGGATTAAACATGATTAAAAAACATTATTACAGTTGGTCAGACATAGAAAAAATGTGTGTTAGCATTGTAAACCAAATGTACAAAGAAAATTGGAAACCTGATTACATTGTAGGAATTACAAGAGGCGGTAACGTACCTGCTACTATTATTAGTAACATGACAGGCATACGTTGCGAATCATTTAAAGTAAGTTTACGTGATGGCGAATCAGGAAAGACTGGCGATAGCATGACTTGGATGGCTAGTGATGCATATGGCTATGACGACGAAGGTTCGTACAATGCTGAAATGGGACAATTTAAAAATAACCCCGAACAAGAAAGAAAAATTCTTATTGTAGATGATATTAATGATACAGGTGCAACATTTAATTGGATTAAAAATGATTGGCAAAATTGTTGTTTACCAGACAGTCCTTTATGGAACCAAATTTGGGGAGACAACGTTAAGTTTGCTACACTTACAGAAAATTTAGCAAGTGAGTTTGATCAAGTATCTTATTACTGTCATGAAGTTAACAAAGCAGAAGAGGATGTTTGGTTAGTATATCCTTGGGAAAACGTAGGAGAATACTAATGGCTAAAGAAAAACAACCAGCACAACCACAAAATATTGAATCAAACGGTATCTATGTTTTAATGGATCAAATTAATCATGCAACTTGTCGAGAAGCAATTAAGTGGATAATGAATCATAACCTAAGCGATAATCCATTACCACAATTAACAATTATTATAAATTCACCAGGTGGTGATGTTCATGCCGCCTTTGCATTAATTGATACTATGAAAGCAAGTAATATTCCTATTAAAACAGTAGGACTAGGACTTATTGCAAGTTGTGGGTTCTTAATTTTTATTGCAGGGAAAAAAGGTAAACGTATTCTTACTCCTAATACTGCAATCCTTTCACATCAATACAGTTGGGGTAGTAAAGGAAAAGAACATGAGTTATATGCTCGTGTAAAAGAATTTGAATTAAGCACACAACGTATGATAGATCATTACAAAAAATGTCTTGGTATGACAGAGGCTAAAATTAAAGAAATTTTACTTCCGCCACAAGACGTTTGGTTAAGTGCTACTGAAGCCAAGAAATTAAAAATATGTGATAAAATAGAGGAGTTATACTAATGAATGAGAAATTTGACGGACCACTTGTAAGTGCATTTCAAACTGAACCTACAGGAGTAATTAAACAAGAATTAATTACATATCGTATTAAAGATGGAATGTTGCGTAAAGAAACAACATCACGTAAATTTAACTTGGATCAAACAGACTGGCACGATAGTATGACAGTAGATCCTATGTTTAAGATCAGCGAGGAATAAAACGTTGGCAACGCTACAAGAAAAAGAACACACACTAGAAACTATTAAAGGTCCTAGATTTTATCGTATCATACTTAACGGATACGGTGGCGAACATGTGTATGGAACATTAACTCAAGAACAGTATGATTTTTGGAAGCCTATTGTAGAAGAACACGGTGATAGTGATTTGTGTAATTATGCACTTAATGCTGAAGAAGGTGAATTTGATTTTGATAATATTGACGAAGTTCCGCCAAGTGCAGACTTTTTAATGAGTGAAGGCTCAGATGGAAACTCGTGGCGTAGTAGTTGGTTTGAAATGCCAACTGAATTTGAACATATTAACAATGTTTCAGTAGACAGTGCTTACCTTACTGTAGACGAAGTTAGCAGTGCTGATTATTCTGCACAACATATTAGAGAGGTTATCGAGGGAGAAGATTTAAATGAATGGACTAATAAAATTAGTGAAGACACTAATTATGAAATTGAAATTATGGAACCCCAAGACGATTCGTACCCAGAAAAAGGAACACACATCGTCCAAATGCTATCAATCGAGAAGGGCACATTTTTTGAAGGAATAGTAGAGACTATAGGTGACTTTGATCCTACAAAATTAAGAATACAATCATATGAACTGCCCAACGGTGAAGATACTGTATCAGGAGTTTACTATGACGGCGAAGAACTAGACAACTGTGGCGGTGATACTAACGGCAAAGGATATACTGCCGCAGTATGGACACAGGAGTTTTAATGACTGATACTTTAGAAAACGCACAAGCAGAAGGTAGAGCACCTTGGACTAACGTTGAAATTGACACACGTGAGTTTGTTGTCTACAATGATATCTATCCTGTTACTGAAGGACATACACTAGTAGTACCCAAAGTAAACACAGAAGAAGCAATTTTAAAATGTTTTAAGTTTGCTAATTCAATGGGCAATGATAATATTAAATCAAGTAACAACAACATTACAGGGTATAATGTAGGCATTAATATGGGTAAGAGTGCAGGACAAACTTGCATGTATCCACATGTACATTTAATTTTTCGTAGAGATGGAGATATGATTGATCCAGCAGGCGGAATTCGTGGTGTTATTCCGGAAAAACAGAAGTATTCCAAAAAAGATAATAGTCAAATGGATATAGAAGATGTTATTAACGGTTGACAAAAACCTAAATACACACTATAATTATATGAAAGAGGTTAAACAAATGACTGAGAAAAAGTATTATTACTCTGAAATATTCTATAGTATTCAAGGAGAAGGACATTATACAGGTGTTCCTACTGCTTGGATAAGATTCTTTTTGTGTAATTTACAATGTAACGGATTTGGACAATTAGATCCTACTAATCCTAATACATATGAATTACCGTTTGAAGACTTTGATGTAGACAGTGTCAAACGTGTTGAAGATCTCCCTGTGTGGGAAAAAGGTTGTGATAGTAGTTACACTTGGGCAAAGAAGTTTAAGAAACTAATGGGGTATGAAACACCTAGTACACTTGCTAATAAAATTGTAGATTGTATAAAGAATGATAGTAACCCAGAAGGAAAGTTTTTACATCCTGTAAGTAACACTCGGCAACATCTGTGTTTTACAGGTGGTGAACCTTTAATGATAACAGGACAACAAGCAGTAGTAGGAATATATAACGAATTAAAAAGACAAGACAATTTGCCCGGTAGCATGACATTTGAAACAAATGGTACACAAAAATTACGTCCTGAATTTATTGAATGGGCAAACAGTATTGATACAGAAATATTTTTTAGTTGTAGTCCTAAATTATTTACAGTATCAGGTGAAAAGACTGAGAAAGCAATTAAGCCTGAAATAGTTGCAGAATATGCAAAGGTAAGTAGTAAAGGACAACTTAAATTTGTTGTAGGTGATAAAGATAGAGAATGGAACGAAATGGAAGAAGCAGTTGCAAAGTTTAGAGATGCAGGTGTTGATTGGCCAGTATGGATTATGCCTACAGGTGCAAGGGAAGAAGAACAAACTTCTGGTGCAGGTAAGGTAGCAGAAAAGGCATTTAAAAGAGGTTATAACGTGGCGGCAAGAGTACATGTATACTTGTTCGGCAATGCTATAGGAACATGATTAAAGACAGATTAAAAATTATTTGGTTTAACGCAGAAGACAAAACAGTCGAATGGAGTAAAACAGATTTATTCATTGGATTGTCTAAACTTCTGCATACATTTATTTTACTAGTGTTAACTATTACTTTTTTTGTAGTTTACTCTATAATAGAGACATTTGTTTTTTTAAAAGATAAACTTAATAAAGAAAACAAAGATGTTGTCACACAAACTATTGCTCCTGATAGTAATATTAAGTATGAGGACATAGACGGTATAAGTGAAAAACCTGAAAAGCCGGAAGATAAACTAGATAAAATAAGGAGACACATGTAATGAATAAGGAGATAGAATGTTAGATAAACTAAAAAATATGTTTAATAAGAACAAGATCCCTGCTACAGTATCTAAAGAAAAAAGTACCGATGCTAAAGCAGAAGCAACAAAAAAGAAAGAAGCATACGTAACTGTTCTTAATGTTGAAATGAAGGATAACAATCCACGTAACGGGTTCTTTGAACTTGACTGGAATGAATACTTTATTAAAGAACTAAGAATAAACGGATACAACGGTTCAACAGAAGAAGAAATTGTAGATGCATGGTTTAAAGAACTTTGTGGTAATGTAGCACAAAGTGATGGCGTTGCTAGTGAAGACAAACCGATGGGTGCAGGATATATTAATACAAAGAAGATTAGCGACGATAAGTCAGAGATTAGTTAATGGACCAACAAGGGGAAATTGTAGGTTTGTTTCCTAATGTTCTAGCACGTAAAGTTTGGAACGAAGGAAACAAGTTCAATTTGGATATGAAACATCTGTTTTATCAAATTGAAAAGAAATTTCCTATGGATAATACATCTTTTAACTTGACAGATCACTACTATACCAGTTATAATAAAGTATTAGACAAACAATTAATAGAATATGATGAAATGAAACCTTTTGTAAATTTTTTATCTGACAATATTAGAAACCTTAACGACTTTATGGGTTTTACAAAAGAACATAAATTCACTATTAAAGACATGTGGTTTGCTATTAATAGAAAAGGCAGTTACCACGAAACGCACACACATACTCCTAGTATTTGGAGTGGTGTGTATTATGTAGAAGCACACGAAGATGATGCTTCATTAAACTTTTTTAGTCCTGCGATATCAGACAATCATTGGGCTAGTAATGTAATAAACGAATACAATGACTTTAATACAACACAAGTTAGTTTTAAGCCTAGTACAAGTATGTTAAACATCTTTCCTGGCTATTTAAAACATAGTGTTGCACAACAAAGACATGAACGTGATAGAATTGCAGTTAGTTTTAATATTGTATAAGGAAATGATATGGGTAATGTAAAGTTTAAAAAAGAAGATCGCAAAGCAGAGATAGTTGAAGAAACACATTACATAGTTAAAATGTATGTAGGTGATGAATTAGTAGAAGAACGCCCAATAGTAGGACACAGTAAAAGATATGCAGAAGACTGTGCTGAAAATTGGATAAATGGTATAATTTAAGTTAGGAGAACACATGACATATATTTTAGTAGATACTGCAAACACTTTTTTCCGTGCTAGGCACGCCGTAAGAGGTGATGCTGATGTTAAGATTGGCATGGCTTTACACACAACATTACAAAGCATACGTAAAGCATGGCAAGACTTTAATGGTAGTCATGTTGTTTTTTGTTTAGAAGGACGTAGTTGGCGTAAAGATTATTACGAACCTTACAAACGTAATAGACAAGTTGCTCGTGATGCTCTTACAGTTTCACAACAAGAAGAAGAAAAAATATTTTGGGAAACATTCGATGACTTTAAAGACTTCTTAACTAATAAAACAAATTGTACTGTATTACAACACAAGCAACTAGAAGCAGATGACTTAATTGCTGGTTGGATACAATCACACCCTAACGATGATCATGTTATTATTAGTACTGATGGTGACTTTGCACAACTTATTGCACCTAATGTAAAACAATACAATGGTGTACAAAAAGTAACAATAACACACGAAGGCTACTTTGATGAAAAAGGCAAAGAAGTTATAGATAAGAAAACTAAACAATCTAAAGGTGCACCTGATCCGCAATGGTTATTATTTGAAAAGTGTATGCGTGGCGATACTAGTGACAATGTGTTTAGTGCGTATCCAGGTGTTCGTAAAAAAGGCACTAAGAATAAAGTAGGCTTGTTAGAAGCATTTGAAGATAGAACAACTAAAGGGTTTAATTGGAATAATATGATGCTACAACGTTGGACTGATCACTTAGGTGAAGAACATCGTGTACTAGATGACTATACACGCAATGTTACATTATGTGACTTATCAGCACAACCAGACGACATTAGAAGTATTATTAACAAAAGTATTGAAGATGTAGAGCCTAAAGAAGTTAGTCAAGTTGGTATTCGTTTAATTAAGTTTGCGAATAGTTATGAACTTAACAAAATTACAGAACAAGCAGAAACATTTGCTAAACCATTAAATGCAAGATACGGAGGTTAATATGACAAAAGAAAAAGAACTTGAAGCAAAACAGTTAGTACCTAATAAGTTTTGGATAGTACAAAACTATGGACAAAAAGTAGGAACACTACAAAAGAACAAAGAAGGTTATATTCTTGTTACACGCAAAGATAAAATGTATTTTGAAACTGTAGACAAAGTATACGATGCATTTGGAAAAGACTTTTTTGAATATACTGCTACAAAGAAAACTAAAGATAGTAAGGTAATGGAAGTACATGGATTTCCTACAAGCACACAAGCATGGAACCCGTTGTTAGATGTACAAAACAATCTACCTCTTTATAGTAAAAGTAGAAAATCTAAAAGTTTATATTGTGCAGGTTACTATACAATTAGATTTGCTAAAGGTTGGGTTAAAAGTTTTTGTCCTAAACTTATAACACTACAACGTTATGATTACAAAGGACCATTTACAACAGAATTAGAAATGCGTCAGGTATTATCAAATGTCTCGAAATCCAGTTAATACTATTCCAATAGAAAACTTTTTGCAGAAGGCAAAGATTGCAACTAAGACTCAACAACGTGAACTTAAACTAGATTCTAAAGAATATAAAGACTTGTCAGATAGTATAGCAATATTAATGACAAGGCTTGTAGAACTACAGGATAAACGTCTACAACAACCACAAGACGTAAGTGTAGATATAAAAATGGACGGCGGAAACTTCTAAAAAACGATAAATATATACGTAGTTAACTAAAAGGAATTGCGTATAATGAGTAGACCTAAACCTAAAATTTTGTTAGAATTTACTGACAAGAACACATATCGTAGAGAAGAAGTCCTACATGCAGAAGCAACATGGGCAATCTTCTATCAGGGCAAACCCTTTAATCTTAAAAGTTCAAATTCAATTTCGCCTACTCCAGGACCTAAGTATAAAAAGACTTCTTTTGCAAATCCAGGACATGCACTTAATTTGGCTAAGAAACTAAACTCTACATTTAAAACCACAGAGTTTGAAGTTTACAAGTTAACTAAAGGCGATAAAATCGCATAATGGATATTAAAGAAGCATACACTAAAACTTTTATGATCTCCGCAGGACAAGAAAATATACTTGATTCTGAGATTAAGAAGAACTATATGCTTTGGTGGCAGAACACACGTATGAAAGGTGACAGTGGATTACGATTAACTAAAGACGGTTTTGATTATGCTGTCGATCATGCAGATTTAACCACATATGAAATAAAATTTCCTAACGAAATAAAGTTTACTCCACAAGTATTCTTATACTTAGATAACTTTATTGATTGCCCGTATTACGTTACAAAGAAAAGAATATACGTATTCAGCGAAAAAATGGGGTTACAACTTATGATGTTTGCTGGAGATATCAAGCAATACGGCCTTGCTCGTGCTATGGCACAAGAACTAGACGACTAATCATTCATTTTGGACAGTTTTTTTAATAAAAAAGTGGAATAACCGGTTGACTTTTTGCTAGTTGAGTGTATTATAGTATTATAGTTAGAAACAAAAGGAGCATAGCAAAATGGCACAAACAACAGAAGCACGTACAGTTACACCAAACGAAGCGAAATCAGCAGTACAACACGCAATGAAATTGAAGCGTCCTATCTTTATGTGGGGACCTCCAGGCATTGGTAAATCAGATATTATGGCACAGATTAATGGGTCATTAGATAATTCACATTTGATAGATATTAGACTATCACTTTGGGAGCCTACAGATATTAAGGGTATACCTTACTACTCTGCAAACGACAATGTAATGGCGTGGGCACCACCAGCAGAACTTCCAACAGAAGAATTTGCATCACAATTTAAAAGCATTGTTCTTTTCTTAGATGAAATGAACTCTGCGGCGCCGGCAGTACAGGCGGCGGCATATCAACTTATTCTAAATCGTAAAGTTGGTACATACAAACTTCCAGACAATGTTGTAATTGTTGCGGCAGGTAACCGTGAAACTGATAAGGGTGTTACTTATCGTATGCCGGCACCACTTGCTAACAGGTTTGTACACTTAGAATTACGTGTTGACTTTGAAGACTGGTTGACATGGGCTACAGAACATAAGATCCACTCAGACGTAGTGGGTTACTTGACTTTTGCAAAACAAGATCTTTATGATTTTGATCCTAAGTCAAGTTCAAGAGCATTCGCAACTCCACGTTCTTGGAGTTTCGTAAGCGAACTTCTCGATGATAATTTGCAAGAGTCTACACTAACAGACTTGGTAGCAGGTTCAGTCGGCGAAGGCTTGGCAGTTAAATTTGCGGCACACCGTAAGGTTGCGGCGAAACTGCCTAATCCAACAGACATACTTAATGGCAAGGTTAAGACTATGGAGACGAAAGAAATTTCGGCAATGTATTCACTAACTGTAAGTATGTGTTATGAACTTCAAGAGGCATTCAAACGCAAGGAGAAGGGTTGGACACAAATGGCAGATAACTTTTTTGGTTTTATGATGGATAATTTTGAAACTGAATTAGTTGTAATGGGTACGCGAGTTGCTATCGCTACTTACAAACTGCCATTTTCGCCAAAAGACTTGAAAAACTTTGACCGTTTCCACGATAAGTACGGCAAGTACGTTCAAGCCGCTATGGCATCCTAACTAACTATAGAGGGGGTCTTCGGATCCCCTCGCTCATTTCCACTCTAGAGCATAGGAGGTTAGTATGCTCAATTCCAAAAAATTATTCCACACACTATTTGAATCAGACGACATTGACTTAAAAGACAATGTGGTAAGTATTAACAGTATGCACAGTCTACATATTAGTAATTTTATTCAAGAAGGATTTCAGCATATTGCTGATGTAAAAGAACAAACTTATTATGAAGATACAAATTGGGAACTAGTTAACTACAACGAACAGTTGTTGTTTAGTAACCATAACAGTTGGGTTTATGTTATTGTAGAAGATGATACAGTTGTTAAACTTGGTGAATCAGGACAACCACTTGCAATACAAGGTCCAAGAACTTTTATGAAAGCAGGTACACAAAGTCGTTTTGGACGTTTGATTAGTCATGGTTGGGCTCACCCTAGTTCTAATGATACAGACAGTCGTATTAGAGGTGTATTAAAAGAGTCTGCTTCACAAGGCAAAGTTAGTCTATATGCTTTAAAATGTGAAAAGGTAGAAACTACATATCAAGTATTAGGACAAGAACAAACAATGTATATGCAGGTTCATAAAGATCTTGAAAAAGCATATCTTAGTAGATTAAGTTTTACTAATGACTTACCAAAATTGAACAAAGGGTTAATTTAACCAATTCAGTTGACCTTTGAAATAAAATCAAGTATAATAATTACAGTATAAAGTAAAAAGGATTTTAAAAATGCAAACAGTAGATCTCGCAATTTGGTTAAGAGAAAACATCGACTGGAACAAGTATACCACACTAGTTAAAACTATTGGTGATGAACTCAACGAACGTAAACTTCGCTTTGATAAAAGTGATTTACTAGAACGTTCTTTAGAACTGTTTAGCAATAATGAAATGGTATATGTTAACCTAGAGGGTGTAGATCATATTGGTCCTGAAGCATCAACAATCGAAATGAAATATACCGAAGGTAGTTTGTTTACTCGTAAGAAGAAGCAAAAGAAAAAGAACGTGTCCGATTTACAATTAATGAACAGTAGAGGATCAAGTGCTGGAAGAACATTACCACCAGGATATGCAGACTTTTTACTAATATGCGATACTGATAGTGCGGCAGTTATTGCCAAACAAGACCTAATTAACTTTGTAGTTGACGCAGGTGATGGTTTAAAAACATCCAAACTGCCAAGTCATATGGTACAATATGTATTCGTTCCGGGTGAGTATAACCCACAAGATCTAGTAGAATCTAAGTCATACAAAGACGCTAAAAAGAAGATGCAACAAGACTTTTTAGCACAATTTTAGGTTGACAAATACCTAGTTGATGCTATAATGTAAGTATAGTTAGAAAGTTAGGAGCAAAAATATGTCACAAGAAACAACCGCAGTAGAACAAACAATGTTAGATGGTAAGATCTATGATAAAGATCCTGCTGTCGATAGTAATAAAGTAAAAGAAAGATTAACAACTGCAAGAATTGCATTGCTAATCCGTCAGCCGTTTTTTGGTAATTTAGCAACACGTCTTAAAATTATTGATGCAACAGACTGGTGTGCAACTGCCGCCACTGATGGTAAAAACTTTTATTACAATGAAAACTTTGTAAACAGTCTTAATCAAAAGCAAACTGAATTCTTGTTTGGACATGAAATCCTACACTGTGTTTATGATCACTTTACACGTAGAGATGACCGTGATGCACAAATTTATAACATTGCCGCTGACTATTGTGTTAACGGTGATTTGATTCGTCATAATATTGGAGAAGTAATTACACAAGTAAAACCATTTCACGATGCAAAATATTATGGTTGGGCTTCAGAAGAAGTATACGATGACATTTTTAAAAAGTATGATCAAGAACAACTACAACAATTAGGTAGATTGCTTGACGAACATATTGATTGGGAAAAAGGTAAAGGACAAGGTCCTGCAGGTAAAACTAAAAAGAGTAAAAGTGGTAAAGGTAAGCAACCTTCTTACTCAAAAGAAGAATTAAAAAAGATACGTGACGAAATGAAAGAAGCAATGGTATCAGCGGCACAGGCGGCTGGTGTTGGCAATGTTCCTAAAGGTGTAGCAAGATTGATTAAAGATCTTACAGAGCCTAAAATGAACTGGCGTGAACTACTTAATCAACAGATTCAAAGTGTTATTAAGAGTAACTATACATTTATGCGTCCATCACGTAAAGCATGGCACACAGGTGCAATACTTCCTGGTATGGATTTTGATCAAACAATTGATATTGCTATTGCACTTGATATGTCAGGTTCAATTGCTAATGCAGAAGCACAAGACTTCTTAAGTGAAGTTAAAGGCATTTGTGATCAATATGATGATTACAAAATTAAAGTATGGTGCTTTGATACTGAAGTGTATAACGAACAAGACTTTACACCAGACTCAGGTGTAACTATTGAAGATTACGAACTACACGGTGGTGGCGGTACAGACTTTGATGCTAATTGGGTGTATATGAAAGAGAACGATATTCAACCTAAAAAACTAATTGTATTCACAGATGGTTACTCATGGAACTGGGGTGACGAAAACTATTGTGATACAATTTGGGTTATACACTCTGATACTTCAATTGAAGCACCGCATGGTATTACTTGTCATTACGATGATAAAAGAGAAATGGCGGCATGAGGTTTTTACACGACAAACCTAATCCATTAAATGTGTTAGAAATACGTGAAATAAACTTTTGTCCAAAAGCATGGACTACTGTAATAATAAAAGGTAACCCATGGGACATTACATCAAATATAGAGGCTTGTAGACAATGGATTTACAACAATCTAAGCGGAAGATTTTGTATCATTAGTGATACAGAACTAGTAGATAACAAGGTTGAAATTGTATATAAGGTTGGTTTTGAACAAGGTTCTGAATCAACTATGTTTAGTTTGGGTTGCTCAGTTTTGCATACCGAGAGCCTAGCAACATACTAATTACTAGTGTTATAACAAACAAACTTAATTAAGGAGTTAACTTAAATGACAGACGAAAATAAAACGACTCAGGCGCCGACAGCAGAAGCACCTCAGTCAGAAGCACCAGTAAAAGGTGCACCGGATCTTACAGTACAAGATCTACAAGCATTAAAGGCAATCATCGACGTTGCAAGTCAACGTGGTGCATACAAGCCAAATGAAATGGAAGTTGTTGGTCGTACTTACAATAGACTAGATACTTTCTTAGCGGCAATTACGCCTAAAACAGAATCAGCAGACGGTGAAGCACCAGCACCAACAAGTGCACCTGCTCAACCAGAAACAGCGGCTCCTGCTCCAGTAGCAGAGGCTCCTAAGGAGTAAACTATGACAGTTAAGCACGTAGGCACAGTAGGTACTAGCGGAACAAAGGTATTAGTTGCAATGAGAACACTTCCGGGTGAACCAACTAACGCTTTAGTGATTCCTACCGCGGCATTAAAACAAACATATCATGATGAACTTGATTCATTAGTTATGAAAGAAGAAGCACAACAGGCATTTGAATTTGCGACAATTTTAAACGTTCGTAAGTTTTCAGATGGTAGTACTATGTTACCTTCATTACATGCTAAAGGACACTTACAAAAAGTTCCAACAAGTGAAGTAACAATGACTCCAGCAACAACTAAAGACTCATGGGTTAAACTAGATGAGTTGAATAAAATTATTGCTGATCAAAGAGGCGTTGGTATTGATGAACTTGCAATCGGTGAAGATGGAAAACCTGGTAAAACAGTTGCCGTAGCAAATGAAATTCCTGCAGGTGATGCAGGCATTATGACTGACGAAGATCTTGCTAAAAAATATAGAGCAGATGCTGATGCACTATATAAAGAAGTACAAGAACTTCGTAAGAAAGCAGAAGAATTGGCTCCAAAGCCTACTGCTAAAAAAACTAAGACTAGTGCATAATGGACGAAAAGAACCCTGGACGAATAATACTCCACGGTGATGAGACAAACAATCCAGAATGGGAAGGCGTTATCGATGAAATCAAAATCGAAAGCCTTCCTGTTCAATATATAAGAGAACTCACACTTAATCTAAAAAAAGGTAATAAGATAGTAATCGACGTACCTAATATCCTTGCTCAAAGTGGACATCTACAAGAGGCCGCATTAAGAGTAAACAATCTAATTAGAGAACATGGTAACAATGTTGAGCATATTGATTTTAGAGTTGATATGACTAATCTACAAGGACAAGTCGTCCAAGCAAGAAATGCTTTTACTAAGAAAGTAAACAAAACAATCAAACGTAAAAACGCTGAAGCAAAGAAAAAAGGAAAGAAGAAGTAAATGAAAGTTAACCTAGTAAGTTATTCACAACCAACACAAGATTTTAAAAATGATTTAGATAATGTACAAGATCTAATTGCCTTTTGTGCTAGGGTAAGTAACCCAAGCAATCAAATGAATAAAGAAACTAACGAAAAACTTATCAAGTACTTAATTAAACATGCACATTGGTCACCTTTAGAAATGGTAAGTGCTTGTTTAGAAATTCAAACTACACGTGATATTGCACACCAAATTGTAAGACATAGAAGTTTTGCTTTCCAAGAGTTTAGTCAGCGTTATGCTAATCCTGAAGATCAAGGCGATATGTTCGAATACTCAGAAGCACGATTACAAGATCCAAAGAACAGACAAAATTCTATTGATGTTGATGATGCAAAACTACAACTTGATTGGGAACATGCACAAAGACGTATTGCAGTACTAGCCAAAAAAGAATACGATTGGGCAATCAAAAAAGGTATTGCAAAAGAACAAGCACGTAAAGTATTACCCGAAGGTATTACAAAAACTACATTATATATGAATGGTAGTTTACGTAGTTGGGTTCACTATATTGAGTTGCGTGGTGCCAACGGCACACAAAAAGAACATATGGATATTGCACATGCTTGTGCCAAAGTTATTGCTAAAATCTTTCCGTTAGTACAAGAACTATAGCATTTAAACCGTCTTATTTTAACGTTATACAGCAAACAACATAATTGTAGCATATAGTATATAACACCGCTGTATGACGCTTAAAATGCGTTTAAGATACCTTAAACTACAACTTCTACTAGTCTAATACCTTGCTCATTATTGTTTTCTAAGCATCTTCCTAGGATACAAATTGAACTAGGTAAAGCACTATCTGCTGATAAGCAAGTTGCTATTCCGTTTTTTGGACTTGTTACAACCAGGTCACCTTTTTTAGTAGGACCTTCCATCATACACGGAACTCTACCTCTAAGTGCTACTGCAACACCTTCAGCATTTGAATTCATTAAGTGTGCTGGTTCAGTACTAACAATACCTGCTATTCTATGATCACAGAACTTGTCAGTTGTTGTAACTTCTTCATCACCACCAAATATTAAAACTATACCTGGTTCGTAATCTAAATCTGATTTGTATATTTCAGCCAAGTCAGCAAACTGTGCCGCGGTTGCAGTTCCTAAGAACTTTCTTGCTGTTAAATCTTTATTACCATCTCTTTGTGCAATAGTACCTGCTGTTGCAGTAGTACTTGCACTAGCACCATTTAATCCCTGTGAGTTAGTTGCAGTACCGTTTAAGATGTTTACGTTAATATCACCGTTTGAATCTCTAGCAACAATACTATTATTTACAAGCAACGTATTTGCTTCTCTTGCTGTACCTGCATCTACTACTAATTTGTTAGCAACATCTGATGTACCTTGTACTGTTGCAGTTAATGTACCGTTTACAGTAAGGTTATTAAATGAACTTGTTCCTGTACTTGCAGTAACGTTACCTACTACATCTCCAGTATGTGTACCTGCACTGTTACCTGTTAAGTTACCTGTTACGTCACCAGTTAATACTCCTGTTGAATCAATATCAATATTTCCACAATAGACGTTTGCCCAACGTGTACTAATTGATCCTAATGATCCTGTATTATTTGTTGCTGGTAAAAATTGATTTTGATTAAACTTTGCAACTACTGCCGCACCTGTTCCTGTATTAACTTGAAACTGTATTGCATTACCTACTTGGTTAGTAAGGTTTCCAACATCACCACTTGTGATGTGTAATTTTAAATCTTCGCCTGCACCTACAGTTAGTCCTTCATCACCTAAAAATTTAACTTGATCTGCAAAACTTTGTAGTCCACTATTAAGTACATATTGTGCCGCTGGAATTCCGCCTAAGTTATCTGCATTTACTGCTGTTCCGTGATAACGTATACCTGGAACTGAAGATTCGTTTGCTAGGTTAAAACCTTTTTTGATTGAACTAAATCCAGCAATAGGATTTTTAGAACTATCTAATATAAATTCGTCTTTAGCAGTAATACCCATTACTGCGTCATTAACTGTATAAGTTAATATTGTTCTGTCGTTTGCACTAACATCTTTTACTACTCTTGAAGTAACCTGTGATACACCTTCACCACCTGTACTTACAGGACCAACAAGAATAAAATCTTCACCGTTGTAAACATATAGTTGTTCACCATCTGTTTCCCACCAAAGGTCTCCACGTGCTAAACCTACTGGTTGGTTTGGTCCAATTTCAGCACCGCCTGCAATTCTAAATCTATTACCATCATAAAACTTAATAACACGGTTAGCACTATCATACCAAACTTGTCCTGCTAAAGGGTTAGGTGGTTGATTAGCACCTGAGAAACTTTCCAATAAGTGTACAAAGTTCTCATTAATGATTTCACCAAATCCAGCATAGTTTTTACCTACAAGTTTAATATCTGTAGTACTATCTACAGTACCGTCTTGTACTACTGCAATTTGTTGTCCGTTGTATGTATTAATAATATATGGCATGTTTTTCCTCTACTTGCAGTATTTACCTTATGCTTCGCCCATACGTTTCTTGCGATCAAGTTTAGAAAGTTCTTTATCTGCAAAAAAGTATGCATCGCTAGATTTATATTGCTCTTTACGTGTTTTATTCATTTCACGTAAATCTTTAATATATTCTACCATTTCCTTAAATTCTGGAGTATTAGGATAATCACACTTATCTAACATATCAATAATAATATTAAGTTGTCTATGCATTGGGTATTTTTCAGCAATGTCATCTTGCACTCCTGCATTTAATACCTCTTCATCAATAAATGCTTTGCCGTCATCTGCATCGCTTATCTTAATAACTTTTCCATCTGCATAAGTTCCTATGAAGACTTCTTGTTCAGGATCATATTGTACAGTCCTTATTTTTACTTCTGCAGGATCTAAACCAAAAGTGTCCATGCCCTTAGGAAGATGTCCTAAGAGTGTTCCGTTTTTGGCATTAAACATTAATTTAAATTTTTCTTTTGCCATATCCTTATTCCCATATTAGACAAAGACTATACTTGGGTTCTTCGTCATTTTCTATTTTTGTTACTTCGTGCCAAGTTTCAATTGGCATTTTAAACATTGCACCTTTTACTTCTTGGACTAAATGTTCTTTTTCATCTTTGTCCCAATACTTAAAATGAGGCTTACCTTGTGTTAAAAACACTAGCATAAACTTCCAATACCCACCTGCACTATCTTGATGTCTAATTAACCAATCACCAGGTTTATATTTGTTTACAACAATCTGTGAACACCACTTGCGTTCTTTAGGTATAGTTTCCCAAACTGTTTCAACTAATTTCTCATCCATATTTTTTTCATATAGACTAGAAAAATGACTTTCACCATACACAGTTGCATGAGTGTCTGTTCCACCAATTCCTCTATTAGTAAAACGCCCTTCTGCTTCGTGTTGTTTAACCAGTTCCATAATTCCATCAACATTTGTTATAAAGTTATCAACAACTTCATACATTAAATATTACCCCTATATACCCATGCCGCAGAACTTGTTCTTGAAGTTCTATCAAATGCATATCCTTGTACTGCCACTGCATATCCTGCAAGGCTAACTGTACCATTCCAGTAACTAGCCGCCGCTCTAGTAAACGTAACGTTGCCAACTACTAGTTGTAAAATACTGTCACTTGAACTATAAGTTTCTACTAGACCATTTCTTACTACAACTACTTTTGCACCTTGTACTGCATCAGTTGAAAATTCATCTGCTTGGTCTCCGTTTAATGGAGCATTTGGAAATACATACCAACCGTCAATAGTACCATTACCTAATTTTTGTGTAAAGTCACCTTGATTTGTATTTGGATTATGTGTTTGAGTATCAGTTGTAATGCTTCCTGTTGCACTTAATTGAAATTCATAACCTTGTGTTGCAGATTTTTTATTAATTAATCCTTGTACTGCACCAATTGCTCTAGTAACAGTTCGTCCTCCAATATAACCAATACCTCTTTGAACAGTAGTACCATATTTCTTTACAAAGAAAGGTTGTCCGCTACTATCTGTTCCTAAATCGCCATAATAATAACTACCTAAAATTCTTGCTGTAGTTCCTTCTTTGAAGTTTTCAGGTGGTGCAAGTCTTGTAAGTTGTGTTCCAACATCTGATGTTGTCATATCTTTAGTATCAAGATAAAACTGTATGTCTTGTCCTGTTGACTGGAATGTTGTATCTACATATTCTTTAATAGCACGTTCAGTAACAAGGTTAGTTGTACTGTTTTGTAAAAATTGTCCATCATCACTAATACGTGTTACTTCTGCTCCAACAGCATCAACAAATTTTTGTGCTTTAACTTGTATTGCTGGTGCATTTTGGCCAATGTCGGCTCCGTCAATTACAGTACCGTTTGTAATTGTTCCTGCTCTTATATCACTATCTTGTATTTTAGATTCGTTAATAGTTACTCTATCAATTAATAAATCTCCAATAGTAGTGTTTGGATCTGGATTAGGACTTGTAATTGCTCCTCTACCAATTCTACCAACTGATAAGTTTACGTTTGTTGAAGTTAATGCTGTATGCGTAGAACTTCCGTTAAAAACTGATGTACCGTTATAAGTGTTTGATCCTGCTAATACATTATTTTGATTAGTATAAACTCCGTAATCAACAAATGCAGACGAACCTTCAAATCTACCTCTAAGTGTTCCTGCACTAGTTGGTACAATCGGTGCTGTTGTAGTTGCATCAACATCTACTACTGTTAACCCGTTTGTTGCTTGTGAATTACCAACGTTAATTGTGTAAGATAATCCTGTGTCTGGATCAATAACTGTCGCTCCTGAACTATCTTGTAGTGGACCTCTGTTAGCACCTGTTGTTGTACCAACCATAGATCCTGCAAGTGTACCAATAAAGTTTGCATAAATGTCTGTTGCATATACGTTTCTAAAGTTTCTACTTGGAGATCCTAAACTAACTTCGTTGTTAGCATAAGGTAACACACTTTTTTCTTTTAAGTAAATTGTTGTTTTATCAAATCCACTACCTGAATAGTTAACACCTAAATTTAATTGGTCTCCAAACTCTGCAAAAATACTTGGTTCGTTAGCATTAATAACTTTTAAACTTAATTCAAGTGTATCACCTATTGTAATACCACCATCATTTTGAAAACTATATGTTCCTGTAATAATTTCGTTGTCGTTTCTATTTGCCCATGTACTTGCTAAACGTCCGCCTAGTCTATCTGCATCACCTGCTGTACCAAAAAATCTTGTAGTTCCTGATGTTACTCCGTCAATGTTTGTTCCTTTAGAAGTTAGGCCTTCGCCTATTCTTGTAAATCCAGTTAAAGGTGTTACTGTTTGATCAATTTCAAATGCAGTATCTGCCATTACCATATATGCACTACCATCAACATATCCAATACTAACTGGATGTTCACCTGCTGATGTATCTGTAAGTTTAGTTGTTTCCCACTTTGTTTTACCAAAGCCTAATATACTTTCAGGACCTACTAATACGTGTTGATTACCGTCTGCAACAAAAACATATAATTTATTGTTTACAGTATCCCACCATAGGTCACCTTCTTTTTGTCCTTGTGGCTCTGTTGCTGAAACTTGTGTAATTGAAAGGTTACGCCAATGTACTCCATCAAACACACTTGGACGAAGTTTGTCTGCATTTTTATCAAACCATAATTGGCCAACCTGCGGTTTACTTGGTGGTGTATCTGCTCTTGCAAAGTTTTCTAATAACTTAACAAAGTTTTCATTTTGTTGCTCACCGTAGCCTGCAACATTTCTACCTACAAGTTGTAAGTCTGTTGAATTATCTACAACTCCGTCGGCTAATGTTACTAGTACTGTTCCGTCTGTTTTATCTATTTGATATGGCATCGCTCTTTATTTCCTTACACATCACTCACATACGCCCATCTTAATGGACCTGTTTGGATTTCGAATATTTTAGTTGTTCTTGCTACTGCAATTGAGTTACCACTTGGTGTTATACCATTTGGAAAACTCAGACTCTGTACTACACTTGCACTACTTACACTTCCATCTTTATCTACTGCTACTTGATTAACTAATAATTCGTTTGTTAAACCTGTAGTTGTTCCTGTGTTTGTTGTAATAGTAGTTGGTGTACCTGCAAGTGAAAGTGTTTCACACAATATTCTTGCTTGTGTACCAACTTGGTAATTTACTGGTGGTGCTAGTTTTGCTAATTCTGCTGGAATTTCAACTGTGTTTTGACTTGCCATTCCTGTAACGTTCATAGTTATAATGATATCTTGATTTGTAATTTCTGTATCAACATAATTTTTAGTAGCAACATCTTGTGCCACTGTTGGATCTGCTACACCTTTAATTTGTGTAACTGGTGTTGATTCTTCATTATCAAATACAACATTACCTGTACCATGTACATCAATATTTAAATCTGTGTTTGTTGTAATAGTAGAAATTGTGTTACCATTTAGTTCTAAACTATCAACTTGTAATTCTGTAAGTGTTCCTACATTTGTTAAACTTGAATTTACAACTCCTGCACCTAAAGTATCATTGCTTAATACTAATACATCATTTACATGGAAATGCTTACCTGATGCAACACCAAAGTTATCACTAGTAGTCCAATTTGTTGTGCTGTTTGCCCAATTAATTGTATGATCAGTTGTACCTTTAAGAGTAATACCTCCACCGTTTGCTAGTGTATCAGTTGGCGTTCCGCCGTATGCAAGTTCAATGTTTTTATCTTCAACTCTCATTGTAGCAACATTAACTGTTGTTGTGTCTCCACTTACAATAAGATTTCCATCAATAGTTAAATCACCACCCATTACAACGTTACTAGTTTCTCTACCTTCAAATAATTTTAGTGTAAGTGAAGAACTATCAATATCAATTGCATTTGTTAATCCACCGGTAACACTTGAGTTAACCTGTAGTAACCAATCTCTATCTTGTAGGTTGTTTTTAAATGTTGTTACAGTACTACTAATAAATTGTGTAAAGTTACTAGAAGAACCTAATGTAAGTCCGCCATCATTAAGTACACCAAGTGTACCTGTTGTAATATCACTTTCATCTGAACGTAAAAACTGTCCAGGAGCAATACCTGCAACTGCATCTGCTGATGTTGCTGTACCGTGTAATTTTAATCCTGTTACTGCCGTACTAAAATTTAAACCAACATTAATACTTGCAAATCCATTAATTGCTGTTTGTGGTGTAAATTGGTATCTACTTAAAATACCTATACGTTCTCCGTTTACCCATAAACCTGTAATTGAACGCCCATTGTTTCCTGTGTCAACAAGGTTTTCTACAATCCACCCATGCTTACCTTCTGCATTTGAATATATAGGACCTGCTAAACTTAGATCCACTCCGTCATAAAAGTAAAGTTGGTTTGCTTCGTTGTTAATCCATAAATCACCAATAACTAATCCTGCTGGTTCTGTATCTTGAACTAAAGGACCACCAGTTGGTTTAAAAACGCTACCAGTATAAACTTTTAAACGTCCTTCTAATGTATCATACCAAACTTGTCCTTCTAACGGTGAGTTAGGTGCTGTTCTGTTTGCAAAATTTTCTAATAACTTAATTGTATTTTCGTTAAGTACTTCTCCGTACCCACTGTATTTTCTACCAACTAGTGTAATATCTGTTGATGTTGCATCAACTGTACCGTCACCGACAATAGTTAAAACTGAACCGTTTGTTTTGTTTACTGTATAACTCATTACGCCGCTGGCTCCCCTGATCTAATAATGTAACTTAACGCCAAATATGGATTCATTACATTTTGATTCTGATATGGTCCGCTTCCTGTTGTATCACTGAATTGTGTACCACTACCAAATGCAACGTTAGTTGTATCGATTTGCTCAACACCTCCTGAACCACCTAGTGACCTTGCACTAGTATTTGTAACTCTGTTTGCTGTACCACCACCTGCATCAACTGCTGAACCACTAACATCGTTTACTGTAGTTCCATTGTCCATGTTGTCTAAACCTAGTGGAAATCTACCACGTAAGTCTGGTAATTTAAATGTACTTGGGTTAACACCAGCACCGTATGTAAATGCAATTACATCAAATAAGTCTGGATATATACCTTGTGCAACTTCTGATCCATCACATAACAAATATCCACTTGGAATATCTGCAAATGTTGTAATAGGTCCTGCGTAAGGCATAATTGCCCCAATTGGTACTAATGAAGCACCTGCAAAAAAGTTAGATCTTTTAGTACGTTTAAGTCCTTGTCCTGATCTAACAATTAATAATTCGTCATCGTTTTCGTTGTCTGTAACTGCTGTTTGATCTGAAATAGCATCTTGTGTTAATGTTACGTTGAATACTTTTTCTGCGCCACCTGTTTGACCATCAAAACTAAATCCTGTAGAGTCAGCAACGTGTCCGCCAATTTTAAATACTGTTGAAGCAACTAGTCTATCTGCTGTACCATTAATGTTACCAAATACATCACCAACAACACTACCTACTAGTCTACCTGTAAATGTTTCTGAATAAACATTTCTAAATGAATTGTTTGTAGTACCAATGTCTAATGATTTATCAAACGCTTGTGTTCCATTGTCTGTGGGTTGAATAGCAACTGTACCACTACCTGTTTCGCCAACTTGAATATGTCCTTGGAAGTTTGCATTACCGCCAACAAATAAGTTTTCTGCAATACCTGCACCACCTGCAACAATAAGTGCTCCGGTTGATGTTGATGTTGATGTATCTGTTGCTGATAATTGTAAATTTTGTGTAAAGTGTCCACTACCAGTTACATCTAATGCTACTGTTGGTGAAACTTGATTAATACCTATACGTTTGTTTCTTCCGTCAACACGCATAACAGTAACAACATCTCTATCTGCTTCTGGAAAAACTTTAAAGTCAATGTTACCATCTAATGAGTTATTTTTAATTACAGCATTGTTACTTGCAATCTCTAAGTTAAAAATTTGATTTGATCCAACTGTTACACCACCGTCGTTTCTTACAAACAACTGACCGTTCATTGTATCTGTAATATCACTTCTTATAAAGTTATTTGCATTTACAGTTTCAATAGCAGGTTGTGTTACATTTAATGCATCTGCCCTTGTTGCTGTTGCATGTAATTTGTTTAATAATATTCCATTGTTGTCAAAATCTGTAGAAGAAATATTAATACCTGGAAACAATTCTACAAATCCTTCAATTTTTTGTCTTGGAATAAATTGATCTTTTGAAATAATTGTTACAACTTTATCTGCAACATAGTTTTTAATTACTGTATGAGTAGTATTTTGTGTATCAACAACTTCTTCTGCTTGAGCACCTGCTTTAAGGCCGCCTGCAAAGTTTGGTCCAACTAATTGGAATGCCGCACCTGTATAAATGTAAAGTTGATTGTTTGTTGTATCAACCCAAACATCTCCTGTTAGTGGATTTGTTGGTTCAACTGCTTCAACATGTACGCCGCCTGCTGGTCTCCAGTTTGCAGAACCTGCTGTTGAATCATTAATTTTTAATCTGTTAGTTGCACTATCAAACCAAACTTGTCCTTCAATTGGATTATTTGGTGGAGTAACGTTTGCAAAGTTTTCTAATACATGTAAAAAGTTTTCTGCAATCGCTTGTCCGTAACTTGCTTCGTTACGCCCTATAAAAGTTAACGAAGTATCAACAGTGTTACGACTATTGTCATCAATGACAATAGGATTCTTATTAATCGAATTTGTAAAATTTACACTATATGCCATTTCGTTAAATCTCGCTTATGTTAGTCAAACTTTGAATTCTAATTGTATAATCAATTTGAATTAATCTGTTTAGTGACTTTTGTACAGGATGAAATACTACATGTGTTAACAATCTTCCTGCGTTTGCACCATTTGTTGTGAACGCTTTTAACCCTAATTCATCAAACACATAGTTTCCGTCCATGTCAGTTGAGTTATCAAACGCTTCTTGTCCACTAGGCTCACCGTAATCAAGTAAACAACTAATTAAAATGTCAGTATAAGTTGCACCTAATGTGTGTCTAGTTTCAATAAAGTTTCTACTAGGATCTGTATTGTTAACATTGTTATCGTCAACAGTTTTATAATATGTTTGATTGTATAAACTTGCATTTACACCAACATTGTTTGGTGTCAAATATGTAATAATACCTGTAGGATCAACTGTAGTTCCACCATTGCCAAAAGCCATTTCAACAATGTTACCACGTCCTTCGTTACCTAGCGATTCTGCTAGTGATATACTCATATTTTCGTAATGAATAGCGTTCCTTTTATCCACAAGTATTTTCTTAGTTTCAGGGTCACTGATTTTAATGTGCCCTTCCATAAGCACACCCTGGTTTTCATTTGGCTTTTGATACGTTTTCTTCACTTTGTTATCCTTGTCTGACATTGGTTATTCCCTAATATTTATTACAGGTAAGCCACTGGTTCTTTCTAGTAAGAACCTGGCTTGAGCAGTTTCTGCACGTTGTAGTGTGGTGCCTGTAGACGCTGAATTAACGCCTTGTTCGTACCATACACGCCCTTGCTTCTGTGTTACTTTTAGTTGAGCACCATCTTGAGGCTCATCCCTTAATATTAACTTATAATAACTTTTACCTGTTGAGTCTGCTACTGGTTCTACAGTAAACTCTGCTATTTGCGTTACATCACTTGATGTACCTGCACTGTTAGTTTCATTACTATCATATGCAATTTCTGCATCATGAATTTTGATAGGATTTGTACTTACTGTTGGTTTTTGTAGTTTTCTGCCACTCAAATATACTTCAATTTGATCATGTGCGTTTGCACTACCTGTTATATTTACAGTTTCTAATACATGCTCTTTTCTACCATTTGGTAAATTTGGACTTATAACACTTTCATATACATTAATATTTTCTTTATACGGAACTGTTTGCTCTGGTCCTGCGTCAAATACTAAACTACCTAATTTGTGTGTATCTTTAATACCTGTACCCAATGTACCTCTTGTAATTTGTCCTAGTTTATTACCAGTAATTTTATAAAATTCAATTCTTTCTCTATCAATCCATACAACACCCGGTGTTTTATCTGCTATCGAAGGAGTATCAAAGAAACTTGTATCGGTTAGTGTAATTTCTTTATCACTAATCAATAAATCTGCGGCTAGTTTAGTACTATCGTTATCACTAATACGTTTGAAGTGTGTTCTATCTAACATATCGTTAAACACTTTGTATCCAACAGAGTCGTAACTTAATTCTTCACTAAATGTTGTTATTGTAACTTTTGATGTTGCTAATACAGTAAATTTATTATCAATCTCAACAGTTATATTGTTATCTAAAATCTTATAATCACGTTCTGCAACTAATGGTGTACCATCAATTTCAACCCATACATAGTTTGAATCAATTGCAGGACGACTTAATTTATAAGTGCCGCCTAAGTTACCAGTAAACACTTCTTTTCTAATTAAGTTTGAATCATGATTAGTAAATGTTGTTACATGGAACTCTGCATTTGTTGGTAAATCTGATCTACTTTTTAATATTACCAAGTTTGCTTCAGTATCTCCTGCACTATCACCAGTAACATTAATTTCATACTCGTGATTTTTAAGGATAGTAATTGCAATCACATCACCGGAAGTTAAAACATTCTGGTTAAATGTTACAAGATTAGTTTGCGTATCAAAGTTAAAGTCTCTAATTGGTACTAGTTTGTTTCCGTTTAGATAAACTTCAATTTCTCCTAGTGCTAAACTAAACACAGGGTACTCTGGGTTTTGACTTACTGTATAATTTTGTGTTATTCCGTTGCTTACATAGTAAACAGTGTCTGGTGGAAGTAATCTAGTTACAACACCACTGCTAATATCTTTTACTTCTGCAATTACCATGTTATGATAAGGAGCAATATTGCCTGGAATGTTTGACATAGTATATGCCATAGAACTTCCATCATCAATAATTGCTTCTTTTATAATTTCACTGTATGTTTTTTCAGTTGAACTTAAAGCAGTAATTTGAATTACTGTATTAGACACACTTGGCGGATTAGTAATATCAACTATTGCACTACCTGTTGTTGATTCACGCAATACATATGTTTTACTTACACCGTTAACTGTTGCAAAAACACTTCCTACATCACTGTACTTGGCTGTAAGTTCAAATTCTGTTGTACTTCCGTCACCTGTAAATGTTTTTCTTTCTAAAATATTTGCGCCGCCAACATTAAGAGTTTGTATTGCTACAACTTCCCCAATGTCTGGAGCATCAACAAAAACAATTTCTTTATTTTCGTAATCAATAGTATAATCTGTAGTTTGTTTTAGATATACACCATCAACTGTTACAAATAAACTATCATTTGTTCCTGGATATAAATCAAAACTATATCTTCTAAGTAAACTGTTACCAATATATCTGTTTGTAACAATTAACGGAGAACCATCTGCTGGTGAATTGTAAACACTAATACTTAAACTATCAAATGTTTGTCCTGGAACAACTTCTTCTGGTGCATGTGATGTGTCAACTGTTACAAATCCATCACCGTCAATATCAATGTCCTCAGGATTTTGTCCTGTTGCTGTTGAATACTGGAAGTTACCACCTTGTAAAATTGTATCTAAGTTATTAACATCAGTTGGAACTAACGAACCATCTGATTCTTTTTGTCTAAACACAACAAGAGTACCATCTGGAGCACCTATGTCTAATGTAAATGCAGTTGTGTTTCCGTCTCCTGTAATTGTTGGAGTATTTGTTGGATCTTGTCTTACATTATCAAAGTAAACATTTATCTCTTGCCCTGCTTCTGGTGTATATGGTAGTGTAAATGTTTGTGTACTACCATCTGCACGGAAAGCAAAGTCAGTGTTTGTTCCTGAGAATGTATCCCAACCATGACTAAACCATGGAAGACCATCAAAGCCTACGCTAATATCAAACTCTAATCCTTGTACTTTAACACCATCGTATTCAACACCAGTCATTAACTGCGATGGTTCTTTACCACGCATACCTGCTGTTGGATTGTAGTAGTAATTAATTCTATCAGTTGCCTGCATTAAGTCGATTGACTTTTCGTATGTTATAGATACAGATTTACCTTTTCCTGGAGGAACACTAAAGATAATGTATCCTTCTTGTTTTTTATATGTTTGATCTTTTAAAGTAACAATACTTACATCATAGTTTTCAATATATACAGTTTCATTTGCAATATTAATATTAATTTGACGTTTATCAAGTGTTGGAATATATGTTAATTTAAATTTAATCTGTCCTTCAGTTGCAGTAAATGTATCTGTTTGTGTTTGACTTTGAATTAAATGACTGTTTGCAATCCTATCAAACTTCATACTCATTGCATTTATTCTAACTTTTTTGTTTTCTAATCTTGCATATGCTTTTGCTGTACGTGTTACAGAATTTTCGCCTCCGCCGCCAGCAAGTGTAACAAGAGGAGCACTAACATATCCACTGCCTGGATTAGTAAGAACAATTTCTCTAACAATACCACGTGATATATATGCTACTGCTGTTGCATCTACAAATGCTTCTCCTGGTAAAACTTTGTCTCCATTAGGTAGTATAGGAGCACCGTAATATGTAGGACCAACAATGTATGGATATACTTGTACGTTAGTGTCTGTAGGATCTACAGTTACAAAGTATGCATATGTTCCGTTTGGATACTCAGGCGTGTTACAAGTTCTACCGTTGTGTTCATCTAAGTCTCCTGACCCTGCAATGTATTCATAGTCTTCTACATATGTTCCGTCATGGTTGCTACCATCTGAACGTACAGTTGTTTTTAATGAATAACTTGATTTCATTACTCTTGGATTACTTCTTCCTGATTTAGTATTCCACCCATATGGTCCATAAATTGGATAGCCATCAAGTGCATATCCTAATAAAGGACTGTGTGCTGTAGTATCTTTTGTATACATTAAACTAGGATCTGCATGATAATGGTAAACTCCATCTTCTTGCGGATGTCCTGATCCGTCATCTATACTTAAAAGTTTTCCTGCATGAACAGCATTTATTGTATAATCAACACCTGCTCTCATTTCAGTTGAGTTTGCTTTTGGATTATGGAATACAACACCGTTTACTGCAACACCAATTGCTCCCATAGGAGTTTTAACTTTTGTATTTGCTTCAACTGGAGTTCTAGTAATCTCAAATGTAAAGTCTTGTGATTTTACAGCAAAGGTTCCTGGGTTTCTAGAAAATCCGTGATCCGGAATACTTGTTGTTTTAATATAAAATCTACTGTCAGTGTAATCAGTAGTTACTAATGGTCTAAATTCATTAGTTTGTATAATTTTAGGTTTGTTAGATCTACCGCCACTAATAATAACCACAGGTGCTTCAGTATAACCTTCACCATCGTCAGTAACACTTACATTACCAATATTATATTTGTAGTTGTCAAACCAATTAACATAAGGTTCAGTAGTAATTTTATCATCAGTAATCTTAGGAGCAACAAATATTTTGTTTTCTTCGTCCCAATAACTTGGTAAATCAAAATCTGTATTACTTACAGGTGTGTTTTCTACTTGGTCATAACTGTTATAGAAGTTTCTAATTACAGTTCTGTAAGGTTTTACTTCATTAATGTATTGTTCAATATATCCTGGGTCACTTAATTTGTAATTTAACTTCTTACTAAATCCGCCAAGTTTATTATCTACAGTTATGAAACTAGTTTTAAATGCCCAGTCTACAAATGTTTGCTCAGAAAATGCATATCTTACTGCAATAAAGAATAATTTGTTCCAATTATCTTTTAAGTCGTCTACAAATATATTATCTCTAATAATTTCTAAAACTCTACGTGTTTCTTGTATTGGCTCACTGTCAAACAAGTTTACGTCATAATTTTCTTGACCTGCAAAACCAAAGTTTAATAATTCGTAATTATAAACACTTTCGTTAAACTGTATTGTACTGTTTGCTTTATACATTAAGTCATATGAGTCATCAAAAGTACCATTACTAATTACTCTTTTAAGAATAATCTTGTTACCGTCTCCAGCGTTGTCAACTTGTACTAACTCTCCAACTATTGGTGTAATAGTGTTTAACTCGTATGTTGCTTTTAGTTTGTAATTAATAATTGAATCAATATCAAATCCTGCAACTACATAATCTGTATATTTCCAAAAGCGTGTTAAGTCAAATGTTTGTGTATTTGTTCTAGACCAAAGTTTAGTACTTGCTTGCCATTGATATATTGTCCAGTTATTATTTGCTGTTGAGTCTAATGTAACCAATGCTCTAAATGGTCTAATATCTAAATTAGCAACTGTGTAATCTTTACCTGTTTTATTAACATTGATTGCTGTTATTTTACCTTGAGCATCAATTACAGATTGTAATTTTGCACCTGTACCTGTGCCTGAAATAGTAATTGCAGGAGCATTTTTATATCCTTTACCAGCATTGGTTATGTTTACAGAAGTTATTCTACCGTTAACAATATTTGCTGTTGCTGTTGCTGTTACTAAATCCTCTGTACCTACTTGTGATAACTCGTCATAGTCGTCAATTTGTATATCCCATTTTCCGCTACCTGATACAGGTAAAGGATCTTTTTCAGATAGTGCATTAATATCTTTAGTATCAACAACTCTAGTATTACTCATTACTTCATTTGTAAATGTAATAATAGATTTAAGTGCATCTAGTCTATCAACAAACATGCTTTGTCTAGGACGAACTTGTATTCCGTATTTTCGTTGTACCGGAAGTGCTTGATCTGGAACTGGATTTCCTTCACTGTCATATCCAACTGCACTGTCAATAAGTTTTTTAACTAATAAAGTATTTTCAATTTTCTTATCTTGGCTTTCACTGATTAACTGCCATTCGTTGTGTTCTGGAATATCAGTATCTACATTACTGTATTGCACACTTAAGAAAACATCTTTATCATCAAGTGTTGTTTTTACATTGCTAATACTGATTGCATTTTTAGATAAAAGTTGGATACTTTTAATTCCGTATGTTTTAGGATCATTAATAATATTTGCAACTTCAACTGCCGGTAAATCACGGTTTTTTACATTAGGAACTGCTACAGTATTTTTAACCCAATAGTAATATCTAGTTTCGAATCCGCCACTAGTAAAATTATAAATGTTTTTCTGTACAAGTGTATCATCATTGTATTTAGGTGTTCCGCTAACTCCTGCTGATTGTCCTTGTTGTGTAACTGAAAGTTCTAACCATTCACTTGGTAAAAGATCAGTTTCAACCCATTCATATACATCAATTGAACTTCCAGGAAATTGTTGTCCCCAGTTTGTTTTTCTATATTCTGTATCACCTTGCTCATACCATATGTAACTTACAGTACTTAAATCCCACCATAGTTGGCCAACATGTTCTTCTGTCCATGCTGTGGTTGGTTTAACTGTTACGTTAGTGTCGCTTCTAGTATACGAAGCAGGGTCAATGTTTGCTTTAAATGAAATTTCTTTTTCTGCTAGATATGGAATTTTTCCTTTTACAGGATCAATAGTTTCTAAAAAGTCTTTTACATCATTTTTTAATGTATTAAATGTGAAAGATTTTTTAACACTATACGGATCTGTAGGATCATCCTGTGTTCTAATTTTATTCCAACCACTTGATCCAGTTTTTTGATATACAAATAAACTACCAATGTCATCAGTAAGATCTGCTGTCTTACTATTAGGCGCACCGACTAACAATGAATTACCTGTGTATATAAGACCTCGACCAAACTCATCAAATTCTTGTGTTGTATCTGAACTTAATTGTTGTCCATAAACAAACTTTGTGTTTAGTTTTGTATAAGTGTAAACTGTACCACTTGCATAATTTTCATCAATTATGTTTAAACTCTGACTATCAAATGTAGTTTCTCTTGTAGTTTCACCTAGTGAACTATCTTCTAGTAGTGTAAATTTATCAAATGTTGTTGTTAGTCGATTCTGACCATGTTGACTCCACACAGCAAATCCGGTTCCGTCTTCATTTACACTTACTTTTGCCCCAAACTGTTCTTGTACTTGTTTAAGAGGACTAAAAATAGTTTGTTGGTATGTGTACATATCTTGTGTACTATCAGCAGTTACTTCTTTACTAAAGTAATATAATGCTCCGCTGTTAATAGTATTTTGATCATCGTATGGTGCTGATACTATAAGTGTAGTTCCGTTATCACTCATATCCAATGAGTAACCAAAACTATCACCTGAATCAATTTGATTAAATGTTGCTGAACTTAATGTTTGAATTAATTGATATTCGTTATTTGAATCTAAACTGTATATGAATACTGCGCCTTTGTTTGCTGTACTATCATCTCCTTCTTCTTCATATCCTGGAGCCGATATAGCAACAATACTAAGATCTTTATTAGCAGTCATAGTTGAACCAAATTTATCTCCATCTCTACTATTCGGAATTGATAAAATATGGTGATCACTTAAATCCCAATCTAATGTACTACCGTCTGGTCTTGTAGTTTTATCATATATGTAAACTTTACCTTGGAAGTTAGTTTTACCCGGAGCACCAACTAACAACTTTGTATTTGATACTAGTACACTTGCACCAAAATGCAAATCACTTTCTGGTTCACTACAACCAATTACATAGTTTCTTTTAAACAAGTTTTCAGCAGTATCGTATGTGTGTAATGTTACAACACCTTCTCTATCAAATACACTAGGAGCAACATCAATATTTCCAACGCTTACTCTAAATCCACTAGCATATGTACTATCATCAGCCGCCTTAAAATTACTTGCTTCTGATGCACCTGCTACTAATACTGTTCCATCATTGCTTAATGCTAAACTTGTTCCAAGTGCAGGTAAGCCTGCATCACTGACAATATTATCACTTGCGTTATCTGAAATAGCAAATCCTTGTGTTACTTGTAGTGTTTGAATTCCTGTATTAAATTCTCTGTTTAAAATATAAATTTGACCTTCATCGCCAAACTTTGGTGCCGCTACAACAATAGTTCTACCTGAATTTGCAGAAGCAATGTTATAACCAAACTTTTGTTTAGTGATAGGGTTTGGAGATCCCCATTTGTTTTCTGTAAATGCTCTTGTCTTTTTATATACTGCCCATTTGTTAGTACCATCATTATCTACAAAAATAAGTGAATCATTTTCTATGTTTGATACATTTTTAATATTGTTAATATCATCTGGGTTACTAACTCTGTTCGAAATAAATTCTAAAATTTCTCCCGATGTACTATCATCTAATGTAGTACTAGTATCACTTCCTTCAACTACAAACTGTGTAGTTGAGTTAATTCTTTTTACAAGATAAACATTATCAACACTTTCTGAAAAACTTTTAATACTAATAATTTGATTAACAACTAGGTTGTGTGCAATGTCTGTGTTTAGTGTAATTTCATTATCTAAGAATTGAGTTTTTAAATCATCTGTTTGAATTACTCTTGCTGGAATTGTTTGTAACTGATACACATTCCAGTCTTTATCTTTATCCTTTGCTACCCAAATTAGATCACTATCATCAAGTTGGTTAATAACACTGCTACCTACTAGATCTGAATAGTTTACTGAAGTAGTTGGAATATCATCTAATCTAGGATATCCTGCAACCGGCAGTTGATTAAGATAATCACTAGTAATTCCTGCTGTAGTATCAAGTGTTGTAATTGGCCACGGATTGTTATCATAGTCAACTGGTTTTACAGCAATGTTATTTGCAGTAATTTGTATGTTGTTTCCTGGTGTGGTATTTGAAGTTACAGAACTTACAAAATCATATGCTTGTGGATTTTCTAAATTTAAACTTTCGTCTAGTGTAAACTCAATTTCTTTAACAGTTGAGTTGCTTCCTAAACTACCAACTTTAAATGCCCATTCCTCGTCTATTGAAATATCTGTTTGTACATCGTCAATCTTTAATCGAGATATTTTATCAATAGCATTTGTTGTACCTTTTTCTTTAATATATCCTTGATAAAACTTATACTGTGCTGTATTATCTTGTATAAGATTATCTAAGTATATTCTTTTTTGGTATCCTACCAAGTGTTGTGATAACTTACTTGATGCTTCATCAAATGTTTCAGTATCTAAGTTATAGAAATCTTGGAAACTACTAATTTTAAAATCTAAGTTAGGTAATAACTCTGCTGTTGGTGCTTGATTTAAATAGGACCATTTATTATAAACAAAGTTTTCTTCACCTGCAATAAAACTTTTTGCAGTATAAAATTTTGTTTTATATTTTACAACATCGCCAAGATTATAATCTCTGTATTGAGCCCATGGAGAAATCTTTGCTTCATCATAAACAAATCCTGGTGAATATAAATCGCCATCCCATTCAGTAGTTTTAAATCCAATTAACTTAATACGTTCTTGTCGGTAACCTGCTTCTTGATCATATATTATATCACCAAATACACTCTTATCGTCAAACACAATAACGTGTTCTTTTTGTATAAGATTTAATTGTACGTTAAAAATACCTTCTTGTGTGTCTACTGGCTTTAATGTAAATCTTCCGCTATCTCTAACTGTGCTTATGCTTTTTCTACTTATTGGATTTCCGCCAGCATTGTATATAGAGTATTCATAGAATGTATCTAAAACATTATCTACTTGTCCTGATGAAAATTCAAAAGAAACATTTCTTGCAAACGGTGCTAGTGTAATAACACTTCCTTTTGCAAAATTTTGTGTAGTCCAATATAAAAATTCTTTTCCACTAAATCTAAAATCTGATATTTCACCAAGTTCGTTGATTCGAGATTCAAACTTAAATCCAATACTTTCAAGATACTGTCCGTATCCTAGTAAAAAGTTGTAAACGTCTTGCTTGTTAGTATACACTGTTTGGTATGGTACTCTAACTAACCTGTCTTCAAACAATGTAGGTATTTGAGCCGATGCTCCGCCTGTTGTTGGTAACTCAGCAAGTTTAGCATACTTGCTAACATCAAATTGTTGCTGTGCAGTATGATCTTCTTTTACTCTGTAATACGAACCTTCGTATTGTACAATTTGTTGTGCACCATAAAACTTTTCTTCTGTCCATATAATAAAGTTTGCTTCAGTACCGCCAATATTAACTGCTTGGTCATTTTGTCCTAGTCTTGCAGGGTAAATGTTAAACACAGGATTATACTTGTCATAACCTCTGACCATATATCCTTTATCAACTTTTTCTACAACTACACCAGATATACTAGCAGTATAAACTGGATTGGATTTTCTAAATGCAATTTCATAATTTTCATCTGGGAGGAAAATACTTTTATCAGGAGAATTTGGATTCGCACTTTCAAGTAGAACTCTAAGTCTATCTTTATTAACAAACGCACCTGTTTTATATGTTAGATTCATACTTGTTTTTGCAAGTCTACTAGCATAACCTGTAAGCACATCTTGATTTGCTTGTTTCATATAGTCAACTACAAATACATGATACCCTGATCCAAAATATCTTACATTATTATAATACAATGTATGTGTTTTTACATCTGTAAAATCTAAAATTTTTCCTGTACTATTGTATATAATGTTACCGCTTGGTGAAACTTTATTTTGACTAGTATCATATTGTGCTGTGAGATAGTTTGCAGGTTTTAGTAATGCTAAAGCAATTTGTTCAACATACGGATACCAACTACTTGATCTCCATGAATACTCTGATGGACCCATGTCACCAAAGACCCAATCATGTCCAATGTTAGTTGTAATAAAGTTGTTTACTAAATTTGATTGTAAAGGTGATTTTAAATCTCCGTACTCGTCTACAGGTATAATTTTGCTTAATCCTGTTCTTGCGTATACTGGATTTGCTTTTTGTTTGTTAAAATCAAAACCTTTTTCTAAATCATTCCAAAGAATATCATTACCTGAAGTGTAAGGAGCGGCTCCATAACGGCCTTCCCACCAACTAGGTTTTTCAGAATATCCAAGCATTTCCCATGGAGCAGTATGCGGACGATCTGTATCAAAAAACTTTTTATAAATCCCTCTCCACGATCCTGGTAAAGTTTCACCGTTGACTGTGTCTAAACCTGAGTTATGATTGTAGGAAAATATTTCCCCTTCTACTGATGTTGTATTATCTAGATAGTTTACTGAATACAAGTTAGACCAGTAATTAAAATCATCATCTAATACACTAGTAAATTCATCTAATGTAAAATCTGTTTTTCTAAATGCACCCGGTTTGAATTCATTGTTGTCAAATATATCTCTATTATATTCAACTTTAATATTGTTATAAATTCTTTTTTCTAATTCTAATAATAATTCATCTCGGTAATCATCAAACGCTTTAGTTTTACTTCCATCATGCCCTTGAATAATTTTAGTAGGCGTAATATAAGTTTTATCTGTATAAATTTCTGGTGTATACTTTGGATATAATCCTAACTTTGTAGGAGTACTAGGAATAATACTACCAATAGTATTGTAATCATAAATTACTACACTATCACCTATTGCTGTTTTCTTAATAAGATTAACTGTGTTATCAATAGTATCAAAGTTATAATCAACACCATTAATTAAATGTTCACCGTTTAAGTAAACATATACACTTCTATTTGAATTAGCAGTTAGATTAAAGTTACTTTGTATTCCAAAAATTTGTTGTTCAAATGTATTAACTTCATATGTTGTGGACGATAAAGATTTACCGTAGCCAGCCATATCACTGTAAAAGTAAGAATTGTTTGAGTTTTGGTTTACAGACATACTGTATAATATACTGTCTACATCATCTCTTGGAGCACCTGTAACTTCAATTGTTTCAAACATGTTTAAAAATTGTTGTTTGAATACATTGTAATCAAGTGCATTTTTTCTTATAGATTTAATTACATTTGTTTCGCTGTCAACTAGTCCAAAAATTGCAGGTAATAAACTACCTTGATGTTTTACATAACGTGTTCCTGATTTATATAAGTTAGGAATATCTCTAGCATTTGATGTGTTGTTAAACTTACCAGTAACATTAATATTATTACTAAAAATAGTTCTAACATGATCAGTTACACTACCTAAAGTAAATGTAGTTAGATCATTATTTTCACTGTTGTTAGTTAAGTTTATAGGCGCTTCGTAAAATCCAAACTGTGTAGGTACTTCATCAGTGGTAATTTTTATAGTAATTCTTTCGTCTGATGGAATAAATTCTACAGGATTTATATATAATTTTTTACCGTCATCACTTTTTGTTGTAGTAAATCCTGTATTAGGTTTTAGTACAGTTCCAGCATACTCAACAACAATGTCTTTTGCTGTTAGGTATAGTCCTGGATTAGTAATTGCTGTAATTTCAATTAATGTTGTTTCGGCGATTGTATCATTAAGTTGTATAACTTTTTGTCTAGTTTTAGTATCAACTAAACTCCATCCTGATTCAAATGTGTTTTCAGTTAAACTTTTGTTTACTTTAACAACACTGGCCGCTGTGTCTTGTAAAACATTTCCGTCAGTTGTAGAATATACAAAACTATCATTATCCCAATCAAAGTTAAAACAAATATCACCAATGTTATTAACATTTTGATATGAAATTGGAAATCCTAAAATAGCATCGTTTGCACCGGTTCCTTGTTTGTAACTTAATAGTTTGTTACCAACAAAATTTTGTACACCGTATTTTGTATCGGTAAAACTAACACCGTCATTATCAAATAATTCAAACATTGGTGCTTGGTTAATTGTAGTTTTTTGTTGTCCTTTAATCCATGTTGTTCCATTAAAGTACCAACTAGTACCTTTGTTAGTTACGCCGTTGGTAACAACAATACCTGTATTAGTTAAACCGCTTTCAACTTCTTCTAAACGCAATCTTGACTTTCCGCCGTGTGTTACAAACGAAACTTCATAAATCTTTCCTGCTACAGTGATGTCAGGATCTGCTGTAAATGTAACACGCATACCTGTTGTTAAATCAATTTGATCAACGTAGTAACCTATTTGTCCTTCAACTTCACTAAATGCATCTGTTGTAACTGTGTCAATTACATCGATGTTGCCTAAACCTTGTGTAGCAAAATTGTAAAGTTGCATGTTAGGTCTAAATTCAATAATAGGACGTTTAGCACGTTGAGTTTCATCTAATACAATATTAGTATTATTATACTTGGCTGTTGCTTCAATAACTTCTTTATGAAACCATCTGTTATATCTTGACCAAGGATTCTTATCAATACTTGCTCTGTTAATACTAACGTACTCTGGAGTTGTTGGTGTGCTTTCTCCGTCATCATATGGAGTGTCATCGAAACTGTCTACATCAAATTCATAATCAAAATTTTGACTATAACCTTCTGGTGTATCAAACTCTGTTACCGGAGTAAGTGTAATTCCTGTTCCAACACCTTCAACATAATAATTTTTGTTTTTATATTTTGACGGTGATACATTTCCTGTAAAATTAACTTTTAATCCGTTAGTAAACACAACTCCATTAGAACTTGTATACTCTGTTTTACCTAAAACTTCTGTAGGAATATCAATGTTTAACTCATCAACTGCATCTTTAATTTCAAAAATACCTTGCATTGATTGATGATTAGCACAAGCATAGTAAAGTATGTCTGGTGCACCTTTTGGAATAGTAAACACAACTGTTCCATTGTCGGTACCGTTGTCTGTAACTCCATCAGTGTATAAATCTGTATTACCTGTAGTTTTTGCAAGTTTAATATTGAATGGATGTCCTGGTGCATTTACTTCAAACTTATAAGTTGCCCCTCTAAACAATTTAATTACAGGGTTCTTTGAACTACCATCTGGCGTAAACACATAAGCACCCGAACTATCATTAGTAACAGTAAATGCACTTATGCTACCTTCTGCTAATCCTGTAACTGTAACTGGACTAGGACCTTGTGGCAACCAATAGTACTGTCTATAGTTTGCAATTTTATCAAAGTCAATATGTGGGTTCCAAGCATAATATTTGCTAGAAAATAAGTTGTTATGATTTTTTGTTTCACTGTTAAAAAAATCTAACTGATTTAATAAATCGTCATACGTTGCTAACCATTCTGTTCTATCATCAAAATCATCTCTAATTACAACACTAGGTAATAGGTTATAACGTCTGCGATTAGATGTTGGTTCAGTAAGGTATCTATCCTCTGGCTTTACTGTTGGAGAATATCTACTTCCAACAAAACCGTTAATTTTTTCTAATTGACCTTTACTAATAAGTGTGTCAAATGTTGCTCCAAGAAACTTTTTATTTGCTTCCGTTCTAAAAAACATTGGAAGTAAATCAGCACTATTTCTAAACTTATCTTTATTGTCCTTGTTAACAGGAGCATTGTTGTTGTCACTATATGCCATTAGTAATTAGAACCTCCGCTACTAGTGGTGTTGGTAGTACTTGTTGTACTTGCTGTACCTGTTGTACTTGCTGTACCTGTTGAAACAGTATTAGTTGTTGTAACTGTGTTTGTTGATGTAACTGCAACTGTTCCTACTTGTTCAACACTGCTAACAACATTACCTGATGCTTGTAAATTACTTGCTGTTACACTATCGATAATTTCTATATTATCAACAGTAGCACTGCTTACAAAAATTTCATCTGCTTTACTTTGTATTTGAAACAACGATCCAAAACTTTGTCCGTTACTTCTAGGTACAATAACCATATTTGCTAGGTCAGGTGCAAGATTATTATGTACAAATGTTGCTAGTTCTGAAAAGTAAAATGTATCTCCAAAATCCCAATTAGTTACATTAAAGAATGAATTAATTGCTTCGATTACACCGCTTTTCAATTGGTTATCACTAATAGTGCTGTTTGGTCCTCTTACAATTTTAAATTGTGCTTGAAGATCTGTATCAGCAGTGGTTCCAAATAATGGTCTATATTTTACTGAATGAAATATTAATGTATCACTTATTGATTTTATTTTATTTAATTCAGGTTCAAATTGACTTCTAAGTTGTTCTGAACTCGGTGCTAATGGTCGATTCCCTCCATTTACAATCCATGTTCTAAAGTCACTGTCATATGCTTCGGTTAACATATAGATGTCTATTAAGTTAGTTTTACTAGGATCTAATCTTCTATCATTATCTGCATTGTGAATATACTGGAATCTAATATCCGATCTTCCAGGTTTTGCAAAATACGTATTGTTTAAATCTAATACTCCTCTAGTTGCACTATAAGACTTAATAACGTTTTCTGTAGAACTATAAAAATAAAATAGTTGTCCGTCGCTATAATCTGCAAGTGCTGGAATACTTGTTTCTTTATCAAAAATTATAAAATTACTTGCATCTACTTTTTTAGCAACTGTATAGTTTCCAACAACAGTATTTTGGAAGAATACAAATTTGTCTTGATATCCTCTAACATCTGTTGATTCTGGTGCAACTACATTTATAAAACTATCTGGATCATCAATCATTCCGTCATCGTCTGAGTCGTATAAGTTTACTTGTACTCTATTTGTATCTTCAAATCCGTCTGTGTTTCTAATTGCTCCAGTAATTTCCCATGGATAATCTTTTGTTAAGATTGAACTAGCAATCGGATCTTCATTTACTTTAAGAATTTTAATTTGATCTTTAATTACTGATCCTGTTTTAGGATCATATGTTTTTCCTGTAGTATCAACATAAAATTGTACAAGGTCTTGACTTTCAAATCTATAATCTAATCCCCTGTATGAAACTGTGTATGTTTCACCGTCGGTTTCAAATAGTACAAACCAACTCTTGTCTGCTTTAGTTCCTGATAAATCACCTTCTCTATCTAAACTAAATGGATCTAATGTATTAGCATTAGCATTAGCAATAATTTTCCATGTTAATGTAGATTGATCATAACGTAGTCCAAAGTTTTTATTTGAAAATACTAAGTCAACTATTTCTGTTTCAATATCACTTGGTAAGTCTGTTACTATATTAGGTACAATCTCACTTGGTATTGCTAGTGCTGGTACTTTCTCTGTAATTACAATTGGTCCTGTTCCGTTATCTAATGCACCTAGTCCGCCGTTAGATCCGTCACCAATAACATTTGCAACTTTGGCCCAGATATAATCACTAGTTAATTTTGTTTTAGTTGTTGTAAGTGCTCCATTAGGTAGAAAATATCTACCACTTGGTGGAACAAATTTAATCATACTATCAGTTGCAATAAACCTAAAGTTGTTTCCTGTAAATGACCCAACTGTAATAGGTGCGTTATTCACTGTGTTTCTAAAATATCCTGTTGACCCAACACTTGTGTCTGTTGACTTAACCCAATCAATGTTTAGACCTGCTGTTTGTATTCTAGGAAATTTATCATAGTAAAAACTTTTAGTTCCTATACCTGCAATAATAGGTTCGATATTGTTTCTTAAAATACCTAATACATCATTTCTTGTACTAAATGTAAAATTAAAATCTATTTCGTAATCATTTTTATAAAGTATTCCATCATCAGCCATTATGTTTGTGCTGGAATATTTTCCAGTTGGATCTTTAATTTCATACTGTCTTGAAATACCACTACTTGCTCTGTTTACTGCTTTTGATTTAACAACTTGTGGATTAGACGTTAAAGGTAAAGTGTTATAGTCTTCACCTGTGATCATTCTATTTTGTGTGTAATATGTTTGAGGTGCATTGTTTCTAATACTAGAAACACTTTCTGTAGCACTAGCATTTGTAACTGTAGTCTGCAATGCACATTGAACTGTTAGTGTATTTCTTTGTCCACTTTTTGAAGTGTAAGGAATATCAACAATAATATTTTGCATGTCTGCTGGTCTAATTGTATATGTTAAACCATTTGAAACTCTGTAGTAAACTCTAAATGAACCATTAGGTAAATCACCAAATGTTCCATCTGCAAAATTTAAACTAACTTTATCTTGGTCTCTTGAAATTACAGAATAAATTTTTCTATTATCTTTTGCTTCTGAATTATAAACAGCGTTTGTTCCAACAACACTATCAAGTTTTGTCCATTGTTGTATATAGTTTCCAAATTGATCTAATTCCCATAACCAAACATCATCGTTATTAATGTTAGGTGTGTTTAAATTAATTACTTCATTGTTAGAAGGATCTGAAATTGAAAACGGTGAAGTGTAAGTTTCGCCTTGTTTAAAGTTTAAAAAGAATCCCGTGTTTTCTGAACTATTGCCTCTCTTATCATTTCTATATAATAATCCTAAAGTGTTTCCTGGCAATGGAGTTTCTTCAACTATATTACCCTGATTTAAATTAGCACTTACAATATTAAATGATGTTTGTAACCCTGCAACAGTTTTACTAAATTTGTATGTTGGAATATCTGAATTGGTTGTATTAACTTTGTATTGATCTGTTTGAATTCCTCCAACTGCATCACTAGCATTTGGTTTTCCAAATACAGTTGTTCCTTGGAAACTGTTATTCATAATTGTATTGATCTGCTCTAACCAGTTTACATTTGAATCGTCATTCCATAAAATAAATCTATTACGTAACTGTGTTCCGTTACTGTCAGTTAAATTCTGTGTGGTTTGTATTCCTGTAATTTTTAATAGTCCTGTAGCACTTTGGTTACGTTTGTTGTTATAACCTACTAATCTTGCAAGACGCAATACACTTTCTTTTTTCTGTGCTGTTTCAATAAAGTTTTCTCTAGCATTTAAGTCAACTCTGTAAGATAAACTTTGCCCTAAAAATGCAATTACATCAATTAATGCAAGATATTCACTTGATTCGATATAATCGTTAAAGTCTTCTGGATAATTTTTACGTAAGTAATTAATCATCGTCCTACGTATAGTAGGGAAATCGTAAGAACTAAAGTCAGCATCAGTGAAAGATCGATAGATCTTACTCCAATCCTGGTTTACTAAAAGTGAATTTTGTCTATCATAACTTGCCATGCAAATATTTACCTTAAATTATAAACTGCGTATTTTATTTTATGCCATCGATAAGCCACTATTTCGATCAAACGTATATACCATTTGTTCTAATTGATTGTAGTCTTTAAAGTTAATTTCAATAACAATTTGTACACCAGTTTGCTGTTCAAAAATTGAAATATTTTCAACTAAAACCCTTGGATCTGATCTAAGGACTTCTTTAACGTCATTTTGTAATAATTCAGTTGTTTCTTCTGTTAACGGTTCGTGTATTAGATCCCATATAATACTACCAAAATTTGGATTATAGATCTTCTCACCTTTTCTAATATTAAAGTGATTCAACAAATCCTGTTTGATTAAGTTTATATCGTATAATGAAAAACTCTTACTATCGTCACTAACCGTACTCGTGCCTTTGTAAATTTGACTAGTTTGCTGTGTTTGAACTACGTCTGTTTTTCCGTCTACATTGATTTCTTTATACTGTGCCATACTGCTATTTACCCACTTTACTGACCACTGGTTTCTCTATCTGTATTAGACGCTGTAGTTTCTATACCATCGCCTGCTTCATGTCCTGGCCACGGTTCATGCATAGGTATACGCTTCATTATACTATATAATGTATTGTCTGATTGATAGTATGCTTCATTCCACGGTTTACTAGGATCAGTAATTGGATTTTCGTAAACACCAAATTCAGCACCATTTGCTCCGCCACTTGCACTTGTATCAAAAGGAAACGGTATGTTAGTTGCTAACGCACTTAATGCAATAGGCTCTGCTGGTGGTTGAACTGGTCCAGGTAAGTTTAAGTGTACTGCACTTGTTCCATCTATGTACACAGTTTGAGGTGTTTGTATATTAATATTATCTGCAACTGCTTTTAAATTTATAGAACCTGTAATACTTGTTGCATTAACTTTTCCTTTAGCATGTATATCAATATTACCAAGCATAGGTCCTGCAACGTTTGTATCTATTTTTATATCGCCATGTACAGTTTTAGGAATAACTGGCGGAATAATTTCCCAAAACAATCCCGGAGAAGGTGGAACTTTAACACCAGGAGTACTTGGAACCATATTTTGTTGTAATGCTTTGTAAAATAATGTACCAAATATTACAGTTTCTCCTTTGTAGTATGTTCTTCCTGGATTATATGTTTGTGCATTCCAAATTTGATTTTCTAATACGTTTGTTTTAATTTCTAAACCAGTACCATGACTTTGACGCATTCCGTACTGCGAAACTATATCAATCTCTCCTGATCTAATGTTTGTATTAATTTTGTTTGAAATATTTAAATTAGTTGTATTCATACTTAGATTATTAGTGGACATTGTCATATTTGTACCTACTATATCTAAAGATCCTCTCGAATCTATTACAGTATCTTGTTTTCCAATTAGTCTTAATTGATCTGCTTCAATTTGTGTTCTTTCAATACCTTTAATGTTAAAGTGTCTACCTGCTTCAAAATTAAGATCTCTATCTGCACGGAAATTAAAATCTGCTTCACTATGAATACTAACACTATCTTTAGCATACATATCAATCTTACCGTCTTTGGTCATTTCAATCCAAGCAGTACCATTTTGATTACCAATGTAAACCATCTCTGATGTATCATGAAATAATATTTGGGCGCCTTTACTTGATCTTATTCTTACTAGGTTATTTTCTCCTCCAGTGTCGCCATCATCCATAACAAATGTATGACCACCTAATCTTGTTAGGTTCATAGGTTTTTTAGTAACTACTCCGCCATCATCTATAGTTGGTGTAAGATCTTGTGATTCTCCTACTCCTCCTGGAGTATTAAATCCAATCATTTTAGAATCATTATCTCTAAGAATAGACGATGTCGACGATCCTCTAATTGTATCTACTAACAGTCCTTGTTTTTTTAAAACTTTTGCAAAAGGATGAATTGCACGTTTTGCCTTATCTGTAGTTACACGACCATCGTAAGTACTAGCATTTTTTTCACTTGCTGGCATTCCAACAGGACTAGCATATTCGTCTAGGTCTGCTTTTTTACCAGTAACTTGATCACTACGTGCTGGCTCTGGAATAGTTTGTCCTAGTCCTGGTGGCATAATAGAACCTAACCAAACTCCTCTAGTTGAATCTTTGTTTGGTGTTGCTATAATACCTCTAGTACCAATTTGCGGTGTAGGTACAACCATACCACTTGCTGTTTGAGTATCTTCAAACGAATCAATATTATCTCCGCCTGCATTAGCAGGTTTATATGAAGCATGAGGACTCAGCATCATAACTTCAATCTCACCTTGGTCATTGTAGTCATTTCCTACACGTACAACTCTAATAGTACCTTGACCACCAGTACCTACTACTTCTGCTTCAGATATGCTAGAAAATAAACCAAACTCAAGTTCTGATCTATCTTTAGGTCGTTGTACCCTATTAGTTTTTTGACTTTTTAGAAAAACTCCACTCATGTAATAATTCCTTGTGTTCCGTCTGTAGTATTTTTAACTTTTGTAAGTGTACTCTGCACAGGAGTTGATATTTTACTGACAGATTGAGTAATAACGTTGTCAACCGGAACACCACCTAAACTTGCTACTTCTGTTACTGCTCCAACAACTTCTGTTGCTGATGAAATTGCGTTTGATACACTTGTAATTTTTGAAGATAATTCATCTGCAGAAAACGATGCTACATCACCAATCTCGCTAACAACACCTTCACCTTCGCTTTTATTTTTTGAAATATCTGTTCTACCGTCGCCTGAAACTTTTGGTTCACTAAATTTACTTAACAGTTCTGCTATTCCTTGAGGACTACTTGGTACACTAACACCGGATGCTTGTTCTGCCAATCCTATAATATAACTTACAGGGTCTTGTGCAATTGACTGTGCTTGTGCAATACCACTTTGTACTCTACCGGCCGCATTTGATATTTCACTAGTGAATGTTTTAACTCCTTTTACTACAGATTTACTTGCACTAATAGTTGCATCACCAACAGAAGTTGTTCCTGTTGCTTTTGCAGAGTCATGACGATTTGCAACTTCACTAGCATTACTAGGAACTTTAACAATAATAGGCTTGTTGTGTTTTGCTAATTCAGCCTCTGATGCTGGCTTGCTGTTTTCGTTTACTATTTCTTTATAAAATTCTGGCATGTTATGTACTTCCTGTTACACCGTCTAAAGTACCATACTCATAATAGTCTTCAGGCTGATTTTTCTTTCTTGCTAATCTTAGTGTTTGTTTAAAAACTCCTTCACTAAAGTTATTACGCACATTAAAGATTTCAAATACACCACTGTATTGATCTCTTTTTAATTTCATTTCAAATTTTGAGTTTTGCTCATCGCCAAGTTCTGATGCTGTTGGTATATCTTCAGGATATCGAATATTTAATATTACGTGAGGTTCACGAGTAAATGTATTCATTTCACCGTCTTTGGTTAGAATATCTCCTGCAGAAACTTGTGGTCGATCTACTATTCCACTTCCAAGAATATATACAGGGTCTCCTATAATATCAATATCACTTAGAATTAGATGTCTTTCAAACGGTGGATTATATAAAAAATCTTGAAATATTATACCTATTGCATTTCTATTATTTGGCCCTTCTCTATAATTTAATTTACCAACAGGAGGAGTTGGAGTAAAACCAGATTGTCCATTAACATTTGTTTGAATTGCATTTTCTACAGTTTCTAAAAATGTGTTTGTAACTGTTTCTGTACCATCTTGTTTTATAGGCTTAAATCTAGGAGGATTTATCAATAACGGGGTTGTAAATAAATTATTATATCGTATGTTGTAACTTAATACATCTAGGTTCTTTCCTGTATAGATATAATTGTATTCACGTATTGCTTTTGCTTTTAACTGCTTTGTTGTAAATTGAATATTAATACCCGGCATTGCACTGTAATGTATTTCAAATGGAGAAACAACATAGTGATATTCGTATACATATCTCATTCTTAAAACATCATATCCAATTACGTAACTTATTACTTCTGTTTTGAACCACGGAATCATTTCTGTAGATTGTATTTTTTCTAATTCTGATGGTAGTTTAAAGATGTCCATGTATACACTATTTGTAATCATAGTATCAATAATAGACATTAAGTTACTACCTTTTCTGAATGACCATGCGTCACCGCGACTTTGTAAATTGTATCCGCCTTCTGCTCCGCCTTGCTGTACCCATTTGTCGTATTCTTTTTTTAGTTTTTTTAATTCTGCCTCTGCTTTGACTACTGCTTCATTTAGCCCAGCAATTTTTGGAGATAGTTCTTCAATTATCTTTCTATTTGTGGCTACTTCTGCCGCTTCTGTTGGAGTTAACTGTGCTTGAGTAGGAGGGCCAACAGGTCCGCTTGATTTTCCAGTGGGTAAGTTTGCTAATTTATCTGCTATACTAATTGCATAATTTTTACTTTCGTCAACTTTTTTCTTTACTTCGTCTGGCGTTTCATCTAAAGATAGTGTAGGATCTTGTAACTTATCAGCATCAACATCTTTAATTTTAGTTTTAGCAATATTATACAATGCTTGCCTTGCACTGTCTAATGCTTTAAGTTCAGCATTAAGTGCTTTTGTTTCTGTGTTTAACACTGTCTGTGCGGCTTTTAGATTATCTTCTCGCTCTTGTTTTTCTGCTTCGTATGATTTAATTTTAAGTGCTCCAGAAGGCAATACTGAATCGTTTAGCCCCGAGCCTCCTATTCTATTTCCTCCTGCCAACCCAACAGTTGGGCGACCTTCAAATGCACTGTTGTCTGTCCAAGTCTTAACTTTGCTTTTCCAGCCTGATGATAAACTGTGAAGTGTTTTTCCGTTTGATGGGAAATTTCCACCGTATCCGTCTGCAAACCAAACATAATATTCGTTAGGTATACAATAGTCTATCCGAACATTACTACTGCCGGCTCCTCGATCAACCTGATCCATTAAGTCTGTGTCCAAAAGTCTTTGTTCTACGGCCGCTTTTTGCTCTGGATCATTGTCAACATCTTGTTTGTGTTGTAACATTCTTTTTGCTTCAAATACAGAATGTTTTAAAAATACACTAGAAGTAATACTTTCAACAGACTCTACGTTATTAACACGTGGAGTTACATCATCAAACAATGTATTATAAACTGCTGTAGTTGCTTGGGAATTAAATCCTAAAAATTTTACAGAATATCTAGCACCTGCTTCAGTAACTTCCATTTCACTGTTTTGTATTTTGATTGGAAGATATCTAGTTGTAAAAGGCGGAGTTACTGCTTCGTCACTTTCTGCATCTCTACCTATAAACGAAATCACTAATAAAAACGGAGCATCAATGTAGTCAGGATGTCCGCTGAATCTAGAGGAGTTAAAAAGTTCTCTATAAAATTGCGATACACTGTGAGGCTCAACAATTTCAAACGTTCCTGTGGTTAAGTTACTATTACCCATGTCATTAATACCGGGTCTAGTTTCAAAATCTAGATTTTCTATAAACAAATCTTTGTCTCTACTATCGCCTTGTGTTGGATCACGTTTGTAGGAACCTGCGGCAAACGTTTGACCATTTTCACGTGAATACCCGCCGCTTTTTGCAACTATATAAAAATCTTTATTTTCAACACCGTTAGGATTTATAATTTTTCCTTTGTATGTTTCTGGATCGTTTATTTGATCAGTTGACACTGAAACAAGAGTAATGATATAGTTGTAACTGTTTAAATCATGTAGTGCATTATGTCTCCCTTGAACCTCTGGATAAAAATTATTCCATTCTGCATTACCTGGTGTAGCAGTTCCTCCCGGGGCATTTACTTTGTTATTTTCATCTACCGCTTCTTTTTTAAGCGATGGTCCAGTTCCTTTATCAGAAACTGTATCGGGGTTGTTATTAACAGTAGAAGGAACTTTAGTTGATCTCTGATACTCTGTATCATCAGTTCCTCCAAAGTATGATTTTTTAAATTCTTCTTCGTCGTCGATATAGTTTGGGTTTGCTTTCCAGTTTTTAGTATCTGTCCACTTTCTATCATCATCGTCACTATACGGGCCATCGTATATTTCGTATGTTTGTTGCATATAAGCAAGTTCCCATGCAGGAATTTTACTTGAATTTTCAAACGGATCTCTATTGTCAACTCGTTCAATGTTACTTGTTTCGTTTACATTATCCGCCATTACTAATTTCCGATTGTGCTTCTAATTACATCTATTGTTGGAATATAAATGTTAACTCCGGCAACAAAATCAAAAACAGGATCGTCTAAAACTTCAGGATTTCTTGATTTAAATACCCACCATAAATCAGGATCGTCAAATAAATCACTTGCTAATAAATCAGGACGATAATTATATTGAGGTTTAAGTTCATATAATTTGTCGCCTAGTTTGGCTGGAATTTGTCTATAGTTAAGAATATCTAAACCAAGACTATTTTGTCTAGTTGTAGCGTATAAACTTGAATTTGAATATCTTGGCATTATAACATTCCTTTGTCAGTTGTAAGATCACCATTTATAAACTTTTCAATAGTAAACTGTGCTTGATCTCTTCTTGAAAATGCAGGTAAACATTCAATAGTAAATTCTGCTCTAGTCGGTACCGCAGTTGCTTGACCTTGTACGCCAACTGAAATATAATCAACATCTTCGTTAAGAGTATAAAAGAAACTTGAGATAACAATTGGCAAATTGTTAAATTGATATTCACCATATCCGCTCAATCTACAAACCGGCGGTGGTGCACCTGCATCTTTTCCTCCACCAAAGTTCATTTTAGTAACTGCTCTCAATGCATGTATTGCTCCTAGCATATATTTTGCATCATCTGGATTTTGTGCTGTAAATGTTCCAACAATTGAAATTGCGTCCAGAGCCGAGTTCTGGTAAGCATAATACGTATAATTACTATGTGTGGGATTTAAATTATTATAATTGGCTCTGGTTTGTACAACAATTTGTGGAGTATAAGGAAATACTATTCCTCCATCTTTTGTGTTTGCTATATGTTGTGCTGGCCCACCTAAATAACTCTTGGGGACTTTAATCTTGATTCTAGGATCTTCGCCAAACTTATCACCTGAGAATGAAATTGTTTGTACTGGTGGTTCTGATCCTTCTTTAGGACCTTCATCTCCGAGCAACGATTGTAATCTTTTTAGTTTTCCGCTTAGGCCAGATGCACCTATAAGGTTATCAACTAGTTTGCCGCCCACTTTAGTTAATTTGTCATTCATATTATTTTGGCTCCTTTTGGTAATAATATTTATTGCATTTATTAACTACGTAGTTTATAATAGAAGTTACATACGGAGAATCTTATGAGAAAAGTAAAATATTTAAACAATAGAGATCTACTTAAACAGATCCATATAAGCAAAAACAGTTTTAGTTCGTATACTGACGACGATTACCACAGATTTGATATCATTTTACCAAGTTTAGAAAAAGTTAATAGACTTACAATAGCAGAAGCAAAAAGAAATCAGGCTGATAGGATTGGAAAAGCGGCATATGAAGCGGCTAGAATGTCAGGCGACAAAAAGACTAAACTTGCACAAGTTACACCTGATTGGCGTAAAATTGAAAAAACATCGTTGGTATTTAGAATTATGACATTTGATCATATTCCAAAAGCACCAGGTAGAAAACGTAAAACTAAAACTATTGCAGACGAGCATGAACGCTGTAATTTTCCTCCATTCCAGCATTGGAAATTTGATGAGAATGATAACCTAGTTTGTGTAGGCAAAAGCCACTGGGAAGGTGGTATGCAAAACGGAAGTTTTAGTAAAGGACACGGTCGTGTTACTGAAGAACTAGGAAGAATGTTTTTAAAACTTGCTGACAGATACGGTACTCGATCTAACTGGCGTGGCTATACATATAACGATGAAATGAGGGCTCAGGCTGTATTACAACTTTCACAAATAGGTTTACAGTTTGACGAAAGTAAAAGTGAAAATCCTTTTGCATATTATACTGCCGCAGTTACAAACAGTTTTACAAGAGTGTTAAACATAGAAAAGAAAAATCAAAATATTAGAGATGACATTCTACAAGAAAATAATCTTAATCCTTCATTTACTAGACAAAATGAAAATGTGTTTAAAGAAGATAAAGAAAAACTTGCAGAATTCTATAAAAGCATTAGACGTCCAAAAGCAGACTATTAAGGTTGACAAACCTATAAGGTTTCACGTATAATGTAATAACAATAGTATAAGGGAAGGCATGACACAATTATTTAAAAAGGCCGCGGTGTTTACAGACATTCACTTTGGTCTAAAATCAAACAGCAAAATTCACAACGATGATTGCGAAAGGTTTGTAGATTGGTATATTGAACAAGCCAAAGCAAACGGCTGTGATGTAGGAATCTTTACAGGAGATTGGCATCACAACAGAAGTGCGTTAAATTTAACCACTATGGACGCTAGTTTGCGATCACTAGAAAAATTAGGTAAAGCATTTGATAAGTTTTACTTTTTTCCTGGCAATCACGATTTATATTATAAAGATAAAAGAGATATTCACAGTGTAGTATTTGGTAAACACGTACCAGGTGTTACTGTGATTACAGAACCACAAGTAATTGATGATGTTGCTTTGGTTCCTTGGTTAGTAGGCGAAGAATGGAAACAAGTTTCAAAAATGAAGTGTCGATATATGTTTGGACACTTTGAACTTCCTAATTTTAAAATGAATGCAATGGTTGAAATGCCCGACACAGGTGAAATCAAAGCAGACGACTTTGCTAATCAAGAAATGGTGTTCACGGGCCACTTCCACAAACGTCAACAACGTAAAAATATCTATTACATCGGTAATGCCTTTCCACACAATTACGCCGATGCATGGGATGATGAACGTGGTATGATGACGTTAGAATGGGGAGGTGAGCCCGAGTTCATCGACTGGAAAGATTGTCCTAAATATAGAACTATTCCGTTGAGCAGGTTATTAGACAAAACAGAAGAAATACTTGCTCCTAAAAATTTATATCTACGTGTAACACTTGATATCGATATTAGTTACGAAGAAGCAAACTTTATTAAAGAAAATTTTTCTGCACAATATGATGTAAGAGAAATAAGTTTGTTGCCTGATGCTAACGTAGACGACGAAATGAATAAAATGGAACCTGGTGAGATTGATTTCGAATCAGTAGACCAAATTGTAACCGATCAAATAACAAAGTTAGATACAGAAACATACAAACCAAACTTGTTGTTAGATATCTATAGAGGATTGTAATGTTTAAAATTAAGACTTTAACAGTAAAAAACTTTATGAGTGTAGGTAATCAAACTCAAGCAGTTGACTTTGACAAAAATTTACTTACTCTAGTACTAGGTGAAAACTTAGATCTAGGAGGCGACGATGCTGGTTCTAGAAATGGTACAGGTAAAACAACTATCATTAATGCTTTAAGTTATGCATTATATGGAGAAGCACTTACAAAAATACGTAGAGAAAATTTAATCAACAAAACTAACGGCAAAGGCATGTTAGTTACTGTTGAGTTTGAAACTAACGGACAAAACTATAGAATTGAAAGAGGGCGTAAGCCTAACATTCTTAAATTTTACAAAGAGAATGTCGATGTTACCGCAGATGATATTGATGAATCGCAAGGTGATAGTCGTAAAACACAAGAAGATATTGCAAAGTTATTGAACATGAGTCATACAATGTTCAAACATTTAGTGGCGCTTAACACATATACAGAGCCTTTCCTTTCACTCAAAGCCAATGATCAAAGAGAAATTATTGAGCAGTTGTTAGGCATCACTATCTTATCTGAAAAAGCAGAACGTCTTAAAGAAGAACAAAAAAGAATACGTGATGCTATTGCTGAGGAAGATGCAACAATTAAAGGTATTGAAACAGCAAATCAAAAAGTTCAAGAATCAATTGATAATTTAGAAATTAAATCTAAAGCATGGGACGCAAACCAAGCAGAAGAAATTGCTAGAACAACAAAAGCAATTAGTCAATTAATTACTGTTGATATTGAAGCAGAGATTCAGTCACACAAAGATAAGAAAGAATGGTTGGTACAAGACACAGAACAAGCAAATCTTAACAAAGAAAAAGCAAGTTTAGAAAGTAGTATGTTACGTGCTGATCGCACACATTCTAAATATGAAACAGAACTAAAAGACATTGCTAATAAAAAATGTTTTACATGCGGACAAGAACTGCACGACCAAGCACATGAAAAAATTCTTGCTGAAAAGCAAAATGATGTAACTGAAAGTCAAACATACATCGACGGTATTACATTACAATTAAACGAAGTACAAGAAAAATTAGATGCTATAGGAGATTTAAAAGGATGTCCTAAAACATTTTATGATAGTAGCGAAGAAGCATACAATCATAAAAACAACCTAGCAAGTTTAGAAGAACGTAAAGTAGAAAAAGATGCAGAAGTAAATCCATACACAGAACAAATGGATGAACTACGAGATCAAGCACTACAAGAAGTGAATTGGGATAATATAAATGCCCTTACAGAAATGAAAGAACACATGGACTTCTTGTACAAACTACTTACAAGTAAAGATTCATTTATTCGTAAACGTATTATTGATCAGAACCTAGCGTTCCTAAACAAACGTTTACAATTATATTTAGATAAGACAGGATTACCACATCAAGTTGTATTTCAGAACGATTTAACAGTTGAAATTACAGAACTTGGGCGTGACTTAGACTTTGATAACCTCAGTAGAGGAGAACGAAATAGACTCATATTATCTATGAGTTGGGCATTTAGAGATGTTTGGGAAAGTTTATATCAGAGTATTAATCTACTGTTTATTGACGAACTTGTTGATAATGGACTTGATGCCGCTGGTGTTGAAAGTGCATTAAGTGTACTTAAAAAGATGAGTAGAGAACGCAATAAAAACATTTATTTGATTTCGCACAAAGATGAACTATCTTCACGTGTGAATAACATATTGAAGGTAATTAAGGATAACGGGTTCACTTCTTATAGTAATGATACGGAGATTGTGAATGCCTAAGACTACCCATGAGTTGCTTGTTCAAGCAATGATGGACTACTATAACACGCAAGAAAGATTTGAAGCAAAAGGCTTCGATGAAACCGGCCGAAAGGCACGGTCTATTCTTAGTGATATTAGAAAACTAGCGACAGAAAGACGCAACGAAATACAGGCAAAACGTAAGGCACTTAAAGTTATAAAGAAGGCAAACAAGCAGGAAAGCCAGAATCAAGATCCAGAATTATAGGCGCAGGTAAGTATCTGCATGGAGTGGACTTATCAGGGCAAAAAAATAGAAGATCTTCCACAAGACTGTGAAGGTTTTGTATACCTGATTACGAACACTACTAATAATCGCAAGTACGTAGGCAAAAAACTAGCAAAATTTAAAAAAACACGCCCACCACTTAAAGGCAAAAAAAATAAACGTAGAAGCAAAGTAGAATCAGACTGGAGAGACTATTGGGGATCTTCAGATCATTTGAATGCTGACGTACAAGAACTAGGCCCAAAAAATTTCACAAGAGAAATACTTTATTATTGCAACAGCAGAGGCTTAATGAGTTACCTAGAGGCTCGAGAACAATTTGAAAGACGTGTGTTAGAAACAGACGAATACTATAACGGAATCATTAATGTTAGAGTAGGCAGTTCAAAAATTCTTAAAGAAGCACTAGGCAACATAGGCAATACAAACAGCACACAAGGTTAGCAGGCCAGATTATAATACTGCTGAGTAAAAGGTCCCGTGATAAGGACACTCGTATACGTTGATCGACCACCACTGTGAGGTAAGCCATCAAACCAATTGGGCTCACTGGTTAACGGAGATTGAATGCTGTCAATCGAAAAACACAACACAGTTCATAAAAACCCTTTAGCAATAGGAACGAAGCGAGGGAATAATGTTACTTAAACTGTACATTAACTAGTTTGATGTATATTATAAGCAACATAATGTCGACGTAGGTTGGGAAAGGTCAGAGCCCATTGAACTATGTGTATAAACAAATAACCTATTTCCAAGTCTTGGCTGTGACGAACTCACATGATGTTCAAGATTAGATGGAACCACTGTGTAGGTTCCGTCTGACTGAAACAATCTACATGATGCTAACAATTACTTCGTAATTAATTAATCTACTTTTAAATAATCGTGTTTGAGCGATAGCGAAAAACACAAGTGAACGTAGTTCACTTCTTAATAGTTTCACACTTAAACCAATTCACAACATCGTCACAAGGATCATTAACATAGTGGTGTTCGAACCATTTAGTATCTTGTAAATCGTCTTTTGGTCTAGTGTAGGTCGGGATCGCGTCCAAAGCCGGATTTGACTTGGCTTGTTTTATATTCTTCAATTTCAATCTCATTTGCTGGTTCGTCAAGTTTTAAAAAGTGCAATACTTCTTGTGCCTGTTCTAGCGAGGGAATACCGTTAGCAAGTGTGTTGCGTGAGGTATGATCATATATTCTATACATTGTTATCATAGTAAGATTATTTAGAGTTGTAGTTAGTGTGATTAAACTGTGCTATTTGGTTTTCGACGGCTAGATTGGTGATCATATAAATACATTTAGGAGAAGACCACATGAAAATTAATGAATTTGCTATAATTGAGCCAAAAATTGACGAAGCACCTATCGGTGCATTTAAAAGGGCCGTAACAGGCATTGCAGGATTTTTTGGCAGTGCTGGCGCACAAGCAGACGGCAAAGTACAAAGTGCAATCAACGCAATGTACAAAGAATACAAACGGTATTATACTCCTACGCCCGAAGGTCGCCCAACAGGCAATAATCTAAAAGCATTTATTACAGCAATTGGTTATCCGTTAGAAAAGAAATATGGTAGTCTTACAGGATTATATGCACAAGTTGAAAAAGCCAAAAAGATGAGGGATCAAAAACCAGTTAAAGCAACTGAGCCCGAGGCACCTGCAGGTGGCGATGATAACACTGTTCCTTTTCCAAAAGGAAATAATGCAGGAACAAAAATGGTGCAAAGCACATATGAAGCACTAGACATCAAAGGCGACAGTGTTTTGAGTAATGCACAAGTAGAAGACATGATTGAGTTTATTGTTAGAGATTCTTTTCAAGATGATAAAGTTAAAGATCTTGCTCCAGGTGCTTACACAGCAAAATTACGTACACAAAACAAGAAAAAAGATAAAGAACAAGCACAACAAAAAGCAACCGCACAAACATCGAATGCCACTGACGGCGAGTTAGTAAAAGGCAACGACGGTATATTTAGGTTTCAGTAATGCCAGTTATTAAAGTAGAAACACCTGATGGTGTACAGCAAGTAGAAATTAAAGGCAATACTCCTACACCGCAAGAAACTGCGGCAATTAAAAAACAATTTTTTAGTAACACAGTAACAAAAACAGATAAACCTAAAACTGATGTGAAAGGTGCGTTTGCAAGTAATTTAAGAAAAGGTTATAAAGCAGGAAAAAATCCGTTAAAAACAGCAGGCGATGCTATTGCTGACAAGTTTGGTAGTGCCGCTGATGAATATGAAAAAAATAATCCTACTGACAACAAAGACAAAGGTAAAAATTCAACAGATACAAGAGCAGGACTTAACACACTTAGGTCAGAACTTGGTTTAGAAAACCCTGCAATGGCAGTTAAAGCATTAGAAAAACTACAAGCAGGTAAGCCTCTTAGTAATAAAAATGAATTAAATGCTGTTAAACCAATTATAAATGCTGTTCAAGCCGCATTACAAAGCACACAAGGTCGTGCTAGACTCAAACAATTAATTAAAACTTTAAGTTAAATTTTAGAAAAAAGCCATTCCAGACTCTTTGGTAATTTTTAGATTTTCATCAACCATTTTACCTATGGCTTTTCTTTCATCGTAAGTTGAACCGTAAGCATCTTTAAGTTGCATGCCTCCACGCATGTACCAACATAACTTAACTAATTCACTTAATATTGCTTGGGACTCTTTTTCTAGGCCGGTAACATATTCATCAATCTCAGAGAGTTCGAGTGTTCCGACCTTTATGCGAAAAAACTTGCATTGTCGAACACCATCGGTACATCAATAACCGTCTCGGCGCCCTTCTCCACATAATCTGCAGGTACTTGAAATTTGGTATTTGGTGTACTCCAGTATTCTTTTAAATCCTCAAGTCCTTTTTGAACTGCTGTAAATGTCTCTTTGTCAGTAGTTTCAAAAAATTGTCTTATGGCTTGTGCATTAGTTTCTGTACCTTCTGGAGTTTCAATTCCTGTAACATTTGTAATAACCATATCCAACGTCATTTGACTTAATTTTTTAAATCCTTCTTTGAATGCTTGTAATTTTTGTGCTTGATCAATTTTACTATCTTGCATTACTTGTGACAATCTTTGGTTCTCAAATGTAGTCATAAAGAAACTAGTTGTTTCTTTGTAGGATAAAGGCTTAACATGAAATGTAAGATCACCGTGAGTAATAATACCGTTCCAAGTTTTACCTTGCATTTTATCTAATATAGTACGTAAATCAATTTCAATAGTTTCGCTACCTACTTTAAGATCATCGTCTTCATAATATCTAATAGGAACTTGTAGTTCCATCTTTTCGCCATATGTAGCAATACGTATAGCAATTAAAATAGCATCTAAATCAATATTTGGCATACTCCACGGATCATCAATCATTGGACAGCATGATTTGATTACATCTACAGTTGCTTCACCGCTCATTAATGCATCAGGTGTTTTAATCATTAACTCATCTTTGGCCGTCATTGAATAAATTGGTAATTCTCCAGACCCAGTTTTTTCCATTGGATTCGAAGGATAAAATGCACCACCACTAGGTAGTGTCAAGTAAATTTTTGGTTGGCGTTTGTACTTGTTTAAAACGCTTTGATTTTCCATGGTTGTTATCCTCTATAAATACAGTTGTACTAATAATTAGTAAATGTATTTATATACGTATATTATGGGGATTTTTAAATTATGGCAGTAACTGGTCAAATTGGTGATGCAGATGTAAGATTGGATAATGCGGCTGAAGAAGCCACAATGCAGAAGATCTTAGACACTTTACGTGATATGGAAGGCATGGGCGGCGGCAAAGGCGGAGCAGGTACTGTTGGTGGCGCGGCATTACCTATGGTTAAATTAGGTAAATCAATTAACTTTGCAAATGTTGCTTTTGGTGCTTTAGGCAAAGGCATAGGTTTAGCCACTGGTGCTCTAGCAGGACTTACGACAATGGGTGCTGGTGCTGTTAAACTTGGTACAGGATTTGTTGCAACACAACCTAAAATTACAGATCTATCTAAAGCACTAGGAGATTTACCAGGACCGTTAGGTGCTTTAGGTGAAGCAGTTCATGCAGTTGTAGAACTATTATATAAAAACTACACAACATTCCAGCAACTATCAGCATCAGGTATAGCATTCGGTGACAAATTAGAATACATGAACGGAATGGCGGCTAGACTAGGTATTGGTTTAGATGGACTTGCAGGAAGTATAGCATCAAATTCAGAAAGACTAGCATTTTTAGGAACAGCAACACGTGGTGCTGAAATGGCCGTTAAAGATGCAGGAATAGCATTTGATCAAAACAGAGATAGTTTACAGAGATTTGGTTTAAGTTTTGAAGAACAAAACGAAACCTTTATGAGATTCTTTGCACAAAACTCAATGGCATTGCAAAGAGAAACAATGACACGTAGTCAATTAATTGACATGAGTGATGATTATGCAAAAGGTATTAGAAGACTATCTGAACTAACAGGTACTCAAGCAGATGCAATTCAAGACGAAGTAGATAAAGCAAATGCTAACAAATCGTTTGCAGTGTTTATGTCTGGACTTGAAGGTCAAGAAAAAGCCAGAGCAGAATCAGTGATGCGAACATTTGGACAGTTTGGTGATTCAGGTAGAGAAGCGGCAATGTCGATGATAATGGGTGTAGCACCTCTTACTGAAGGCGCGGCTCAAATGATGACCATCAATAAAGGATTTAGTGACACACTTAGACAGTCTGTTGCATCGTCTAGAAATTTTAACGGTTCTTTAGAATCGTTTGAAGCAGGGTTGCTGAACAACGTTACTGCTTTTGCAAACAGTCAAAAAGGATTTGTAGACAGTAATGCAAGATTTGGTGCGGCAATTACAATGGCCGGCGATGGACTTGGTCCAACGTTTGGTGATTTGTTAATGGGTATTCAAAAATTTACAGGAAGTGCTGAAGATCTAGAAAGTGACATGGGTAAAACAAGTCCACTAGCAGAAGCATTTAATAATCTAAACTCTATGTTACAAACTTTAAGAGAACAATTAGCAGATTCGTTTGTTCAAATTGTAACATCAAAAAGTTTTCAAGACGGAATGACTGCCTTTAACACATTTTTATCAGATGTTACAGATGATATAGAAGGAGAAGGATTTATTCCTTACCTTTCAAGAAAGTTTAACGAATTACTTGATAAGATGTATTTGACGATGGCAAATTCAAAATTGATTAGATTTTTATTTTTAGACGATGAATCAATTGCTGACTCAGCCGCGGCTAAAATTGAAAGTGAATTAAAAGATGGTAAAGACACTAACTATAATGATTTAAAAAGAGTTATGGAGGGCACTCCGTTTGTCCAGGATAATATATTTACAAAAGTCAACGAGCAATCAGGTGCCGCAGATATTTTACAAAAATATGTAAGACCTGATGCGGATGCAAGAACATCGCCGATCGGTTTGAGCATAAAACCAAATCAACTTTATCAAAACTTGATGAGGAAATTTACAAGTCCAGATGACTGGCTTGCTGGAACTGACGAAGAAGAATTAAAAAATTTGTTTGGTCCAAATTATAATCAAGTACTTATAGATTTATTTAGAGAATTACAAGCATATCAAAAATCATTAGATGAAAATTCAATGTTTGGCGGTACTATGGGTGCATATGGTAGTGTACTAAAAGACTTTGGATCAGGCACCGTTGCAACGTTACACGGAAAAGAAGCAGTACTAAATGAACCTCAATTGAATAATTTAGTAGCCAATGCGTATAATCAAGGTGCAAAACAACAAGGAAACCAAGAAACTAACACTCAAACGTCAGGATCAAGCAATTTGGTTAACAAACTAGTTGACAGCAACCGGGAAGGTAGTGTAAAATTACTAGATGCGTTAAATATGCTTACAAGGAAAATGGATACACAGAATAATTTAACTAAACAGGTTATAGCAACTGTTGAACAATACAGTTAGGAAAAAAATATGGGTTGGAAAAAATACTTTCAAGAATACAAACCAGAGAATACTTCAGGACAAGTAAGTCCAGTATCTGGTAGCGGACAAGCAGGTCCTGCAAGGACAAACTATTCGAGTTTCTTGCCTGATGTTTATTCAGGACATCCTAATCGTATTGAACGTTATGGACAGTACGAAACAATGGACGCTGACAGTGAAGTTAATGCGGCCTTAGATATTCTAGCAGAGTTTTGTACACAAGAAAACATGGAAAACAAAACTCCATTTCAGTTGTTCTTTAAACAACAAGCAACAGGTGCAGAAACAAAAATATTAAAACAGTATTTGCAACAATGGGTTGACATGAATCAATTTGACAGACGTATTTTTAGAGTAATGCGTAATGTATTCAAATATGGCGATGCATTTTTTGTAAGAGATCCAGAAACATTTAAATTATTTCATATTGATCCTGCTAAAGTTAACAAGGTAATTGTTAATGAAAGCGAAGGTAAAGAACCTGAACAATATGTTATTAGTGATATTAATGTAAACTTTCAACATTTAAGTGTATCACAAAAGAATCCAAACGCAGGCACAGGACAAATAGATTATACAACTTCAGGCGGAGGCCAAGGAAAAGGGTATGTTGGTGCTAATTCGGGTTCAGTTGGTACAAGATTTGATAAAACACAAAACCAAGCAACAATTGAAGCAGAGCATGTTGTACATTTAAGTTTAAGTGAAGGGTTAGATAGAAACTTTCCTTTTGGTAACAGTCTATTAGAAAGTGTTTTCAAAGTTTATAAGCAGAAAGAATTACTTGAAGATGCAATTATTATCTATCGTGTGCAAAGAGCACCTGAAAGAAGAGTATTTTACATCGACGTAGGTAACATGCCTACTCACCTTGCTATGGGATTTGTTGAAAGAATTAAAAATGAAATTCATCAACGTAGAATTCCGTCAGCAACTGGAGGTGGTACTAACGTTATTGACGCTAGTTTCAATCCACTATCAATTAATGAAGATTACTTCTTTCCACAAACAGCGGAAGGACGTGGTTCTAAAGTAGAAACACTACCAGGCGGAACTAACCTAGGCGAAATAGATGACTTAAAATATTTTACTAACAAGTTATTCCGTGGTTTACGTATTCCAAGTTCTTACTTACCTACCGGTGCAGATGATTCTGCCGCACAGTATAACGACGGTAGGGTAGGCACTGCTTATATTCAAGAACTAAGATTCAACAAATACTGTGTTAGATTACAAAATTTATGTGCATATGTATTTGATAGAGAGTTTAAAATGTTTATGAACGCTAAAGGTGTAAACATTGACAACAACTTATTTGATTTAAAAATGAATCCACCACAAAACTTTGCTTCATATAGACAAAGTGAAATGGATAATGCCAGAGTTAACACGTTTGCTTCACTACAAGAAGTACCTTACATGAGTAAACGATTTGCACTTAAACGTTTCTTAGGTCTTTCACAAGAAGAACTTGCAGAGAACGAAGCAATGTGGCGTGAAGAAAACACAAATGAAAACTTCAATAACGCAAGTGCTGGTGCAGAAATGCGTAGTGCAGGTGTTACACCAAGTGGTATACAATCAGACTTAGATGATCTTGGTACTACAGAGCCTGGAGCAGATGCTCCTGAACCAGAAATAGATGTGTCAGAGCCTGATACTACTCCTGGTGGCGACACAGTTTAAGGTAAATAATAATATGTTGTTAAAAGAATTTTTTTATTTTGATAAAGACGGACAAGACTTTGAGGACGATAAACGTTATAGTGCTCAGAGAGATATTTCTGTAATTAAACCCGCGGATACTAGAAAAACTAGACTTACACTAGAACAACTTAATCAAATTAGACGTACATCTGAAGCAAGAGAAGTTGAACAAGCAAAAGAATTAGAGTTTGTGCAACTGATGTATGGACAACCTGCTCAAGAAGATACTACCCTTTAATAAAACTGTTTAAATACCATTATGAACACAGCATTCGTAATGGGTAACGGTACCTCCAGAAAACATTTTGATGTAGAAAAGTTGCGTGGCAAAGGAAACATCTATGCCTGCAATGCCGTTTATCGAAGTTTTGAACCTGATGTTCTTATTGCAGTTGATCCAAAAATGGTACATGAGATTGTAGCAGATGGTTATCATCATAATCATGTAGTATGGACAAACTATAATAACGGATACAAAGAATATACTAATCTTAATTACTTTCAACCTAGCAGAGGATGGAGCAGTGGTCCTACAGCACTAGCAAAAGCGGCTGACGACAAGCATAAAACTATCTACATACTAGGATTTGATTATATGGGATTAAATGGCGGCAAGAAGTTTAATAACTTGTTTGCAGACACTAACAATTATAAGAAATCAAAAGAACCAGCAACGTATTATGGCAATTGGCTTAGACAAACTGAAAGCGTAATCAGAACTAATACTGATATACAGTTTTTAAGGGTAACTAACGTTGGAGATTTTTGTCCAGCACAACTTAACAGTTACGATAATATACGCAATATTGACTATGATGAACTCGAATTTAGACTCAAAAAACCACATGATTAGCAAGAATGTAAGAAATGAGCCTATTTTCACCGGTAAAAGTGGTTTTATCGTAAATACAAGGGACAGCCTTGCCAACTAATATAAATTAAGGAGAAAACAATGTCAGATACAAGCAAATTTGAACAACTGCTTGATCTTCTAGTGAATGAAGATAAAGATAAAGCAGAAGAACTTTTCCACGATATCGTGGTAGAGAAATCAAAAGAAATTTACCAAGGACTTATCGAGTCTGAGGAAAAAGAAGACGAAGTTGAAGAAGCAACTGAAGAGTCAAAAGAAGACGAAGTTGAAGAAGCAACTGACGCAGAAGCAAAAGAAGAAAAAGAAGACAAAGTTGAAGAAAACTTTGAAGACGAATCAGTCGAGGAAGTCGGCGGAGATGCAACAGATATGATGATGAAAGCAGTATCCGGTGATGAAGAAGACAAAATGGATTTCGACGATGACGGTAAAATGGATGATCATGAAGAAGAGCATGATGATATTGAAGACCGCGTTGTAGACCTTGAAGATGCATTAGACGATCTTAAAAATGAGTTTGAAGCCATGATGGACGACAAACCAGAAGACGAAGATGATGCAGAAGAAGGCGACGAAGAAGAATCAGAAGAAGCCGATAAGGAAGCATTTGAACCTGCTATTGAGTCAACAGACGAAGAAGTAGAAAATGTAGATGAAGCAACAGAAGCAAAATCCGCTGGCGAAACTATGCGTGAATACGTAGAAAAAGTTTCTGCTCCATCCAATTCCGAAGGCGCTGATGCAACTACTTCACCAGTAGCAAGTAACGCTAAAGCACCTAACGATGCTAAAGCACATGCTATCGGCGGTAGTGAAGAAAAGGGCGGTAGTGCTCAAAAGCCAAAAGACATGGGAAAATCTTTCGAGAATGAACCAGGTTCAAAAGCCGGAGACACTTATAAGAAGGCATCTGCACCAAAGAGTGCTGAATAATTAGGAGTTTGCTAATATGGCATACTTAAGAGAACATCTTACGTTCGATCAGGCGAAAGTCACACTTGAGTCAATAGGTGAAGGTACTGAAAAAGATCTTTATCTAAAAGGCATCTGTATTCAGGGTGGTGTTAAAAACGCTAACCAGCGAATCTACCCTGTCTCCGAGATAGGCAACGCTGTTAAAACGCTCAAGGATCAGATCGACGGCGGTTATTCTGTACTAGGTGAAGTTGATCACCCAGATGATTTAAAGGTCAATTTAGATCGTGTATCGCATATGATTACTGATATGTGGATGGATGGCCCTAACGGGTTTGGTAAGATGAAAATTTTGCCTACCCCGATGGGTAATCTTGTAAAAACCATGTTACAGTCAGGTGTGAAACTGGGAGTCAGTTCACGAGGAGCAGGTGAAGTTAATGAATCCACTGGAGAAGTTAACGGATTTGAAATTATCACAGTTGATGTGGTAGCACAACCAAGTGCGCCGGGTGCTTACCCGACACCAATCTATGAACACTTAATGAATACAAAGGGTGGTTATAGTGCAATTAGGGCGGCACACGAAGTATCGAAAGATGCTAAAGCACAGAAGTATCTCAAAGAACAGATGCTACGAGTCATAAAAGGCTTGGAGTAACAAAGGAGAAGCAAATGAGTGATATGTTTAACAAACTTTTCGAAACAGGTATTCTAGGTGAGGAAGTACGTTCTGACTTACAAGAAGCGTGGGACGCGAAGATCAAGGAAAACAAAGACACTGTTACTGCTGAACTCCGTGAGGAATTTGCAAATCGTTATGAGCATGATAAATCAAACATGGTTGAAGCGATTGACAAAATGATTTCCGAACGTTTAGAATCAGAGATTGCTGAAATTGCTGAAGATAAGAAGGCACTTGCGGAAGCAACTGTATCTTATAAGAAGAAAGTCGGTGAACACTCTGAAAAATTGCAAGAGTTTATGCTCAAGCAATTAACTAAAGAAATTGGAGAGTTGCATGAAGACCGTAATAAGGTTTCAGAAAACTTTTCAAAATTGGAAGACTTTGTTGTCAAACAACTTGCAAACGAAATCAACGAGTTCGCAGAGGACAAAAAAGATTTGGCAGAAACCAAGGTTAAACTTGTAAAAGAAGCCAAAACTAAATTTGCAGAAGTCAAAGCAAAATTTGTTGCTAAGTCAGCAGAAATTGTTAAGGAAACTGTAAGTACTAAACTAGCAAATGAGATTTCACAATTGAAAGAAGATATTCATTCAGCACGTGAAAACAATTTTGGTAGAAAACTATTCGAAGCGTTTGCTAATGAATATTCTAACTCATACTTAAACGAGAAATCAGAAACTGCGAAGTTAATGAAACTTGTTGCTGAGAAAGAAGAAAAATTGGCTGAGGCTAAGAAAACCATCACAGAGAAGGATACTCTAGTTGAGTCTAAGGAAGCAGAAATTAATGTTGCTAAAGATTCCGCGAAACGTGTTGCAGTGATGAATGAGTTATTGACTCCGCTAGGTAAAGACAAAAGTGAAATTATGTCTGAACTATTAGAGTCAGTGCAAACTGAAAAATTGCACACAGCATTTGACAAATATCTACCAGCAGTAATGGAAGACAGAAAAACTTCTAAAACTGTTAAAAAGGCACTTAATGAAAGCACAGAAGTAACAGGCAATAAAGAAACTACTCAACCGGTAGAAGAAAAGTCAAACTTAATACAACTCCGCAAATTAGCGGGATTAAACTAAAAGGAGAAGGACAAAATGTCAGAAATGATCAATGAAAATTGGCAGGCTACCAAAGGCGCACTTCTAGAAGGTCTTAACGGACACAAGAAAAGCGTAATGGACGTCACTCTCGAGAATACTAGACGTTATCTCGCTGAGTCGGCAACTGCTGGTGCAACTTCCGCAGGAAATGTTGCAACACTAAACAGAGTGATTCTTCCAGTAATTAGACGTGTAATGCCAACGGTTATCGCAAATGAAATCGTAGGTGTACAACCAATGACTGGACCAGTGTCACAAATTCACACACTAAGAGTACGTTACTCAGACACTAACAACGCTACAGGAACTGCAAATGATGTGACTGCAGGTGATGAGGCTTTATCACCATTCAAAATCGGTCAAGCATATGCTGGTGACGGTACTGCGGGTAAAGCGGCTTCAACAGCGGCTTTAGAAGGTAGTGCAGGTAACAGATTGTCAATTCAAATCTTAAAACAAGCAGTAGAAGCGAAGTCAAGAAAACTATCTGCACGTTGGACATTTGAAGCGGCACAAGATGCTCAAGCACAACAAGGTATCGATATTGAAGCGGAAATCATGGCGGCTCTTGCACAAGAGATTACTGCTGAGATTGACCAAGAGATTTTAACATCTCTTCGTTCACTTGCTTCAGTTGAAGAAACTTACGACCAAGCGGCTGTAAGCGGTACAGCAACTTTTGTTGGTGATGAACATGCGGCACTTGCTGTTCAAATCAACAGAACTGCTAACAAAATCGCACAGCGTACACGTAGAGGTGCAGGTAACTTTGCAGTGGTTTCAAACCAAGCATTAACTATCCTACAATCTGCTACAACTTCAGCGTTTGCAAGAACAACTGAAGGTACTTTTGAAGCACCAACAAATACTAAATTTGTAGGTACTTTGAATAACGCTATGAGAGTATATGTTGACGCTTACATGGCTGATACAACTGCAGAAGACAACAACCAAGTACTTGTTGGTTACAAAGGTTCATCAGAAGCGGATGCGGCGGCGTTTTATTGCCCATACATTCCACTAATGAGTTCAGGTGTAGTATTAGATCCTGAAACTTTTGAGCCAGTAGTAGGCTTCATGACACGTTATGGTTATGTAGAACTTACTAACACTGCGTCATCTTTAGGTAACGCTGGTGACTACTTAGGTAAAGTTGCTATTACAACAGCAAACGTATCATTCTCGTAAGAGATTAGTTACAAAACACAGAAAAGGGCGGCTTTGGTCGCCCTTTTTTTATGACTGATAAATATTTGTATGCAAGAGAGTATTAAAGAAATAACATCAAGTCTAGACTGGCCCGACATAGAAACTCAGATACGTACTCTTGGAAAAACAGCCCCAGAGTTTAAATTTGACATTGCAAAGTTTTGTAGTGGAATGCGTAGTGAAATAAACAAACTCAGTAATATAGAATTAAAGTACAGACAACAAAGACGTGATAGTGTAATATTAGAACACAAAGATCAATGTGCTAAAATTAACCGTCTTGTAAAAGATTTTAGTTCTGTACATCTTATGCATTTGTTTACTAGGCTAGACTAAATATTACTGTCAAATAGGAAATTACAATAGTGTAATGGACTTATGCTGTACCCACAGCGTACTGGATAGAACCCAGATAGGACTACTTAATAGGAGAAAAAAAATGGGAAGACCACTAAACAAAAGATTATTCGGAGCACCTACAGCAGGTGGTAACGAAATCAAAGTAAACTTTCATAACGGCACAGCAGTTAAAGAAGGTTATATTGTAAAGCAAAAAGGCTCAAAAAAGTTTGTATGTGAAGAAATTGAAACAGCAGGCGAATTCACTTGTACACTAACAACTGGTAAATTACCAGCGGCATTAGCGGCAGGCGAAATGGCTATTTCATTCAAAATGGATGATGCAGAAACTTACACAGTAAGTAAAATTTCTGGACGTAAAGCAACTTTATCTGCTCCAAGCGGAACAGGCGCAAACGCATTTGACGGAAAAAGCGTAGCGTGGAACTTTAGTACATCTACATCAGATGGTGCGGCACAAGTTGAAGAAGCAGGTGATGATAACACATTAACTGGTACAGACGACGACGACTTCACAGAAGACGCATAATCGTTGGTTATTAACATTAGGAGAGGGCAAAGTTCGCTTTGCCCTTTTCTCTTGACTAAATAATACTATTAACAAAGGATCCTTAATCAAATGGCAGTAGATGTACTTAAAGTAACAGGTGATTACAAAATCGTAACTTCCACTAGTACCGGAACACGACTTACTATGGATACTCCAGAAGTGAGAATTACTGGAGATTTGACTGTACTTGGTGCTACAACTACAATTCAAACTGCAAACATGTCGATTGAAGATAATATTATTATTATCAACTCAGGTGAAACATCACCTAGTGGCATAAGTTTAGGACAAGCAGGACTTAATATATACAGAGGTCCTTCAAGTTCAGCGGCTACTATGTTATTTGATGACACATTATCATACTTACAACCAAATGGTGGTACAGGAGAAGGTGTTTTTACATTTAAAGTAGGATCAAGTCTTGGAGCAATCCAAGCACACGTAGTTGAAACTTCAGGTGAAGATTTATTATTGCTAGGACAAAATGCTCCTAATGCTGTTGTTAGTGTTACAGGAACAAGTGACTATGAAACTAACGTAACAGACGATGATGATATTCCAAATAAGAAGTATGTAGATACTGCGGTTGCAGGAGCGGCTATTAGTAGAATGACAGCAGGCAATACTATTGCTGAAGTGTTTGATACTAGTGACGGCGATCCGCTATCACAGTTTACTATTAATGTAGACGGAACACAAAGATTTAGTGTAAACGGTATTACTACAGAATTACAAGAACTACAAATAGACGGAACTACAATACGTCCAAAAACATCAAATAATAGTTTATTTTTAGAAACTAACGGCACAGGAGAAGTGGTTGTACGTGATGTATTAAGTATTGAAGGTGTTGTAAGTCCAACGGCTCCAAGTGCAGATAGTGGTAGAATTAAACTATATTCTCAAACCCAAGCAGAAGGCGGTTCTGGACTATATTTTGTAAATACATCTAGTACTAGAGATGAATTAGTAAGTAAAAAGAAAGCATTGCTTTATAGCATGTTATTTTAGGAAAAACAATGGCGATTACAAACAACTTTATAGATGCTACATTAACAACACTTTACACCAGCAGTGGTGACTCGGCAGTTACAAGTATGATATTTTGTAACTATCAAGACACAGATAATATTACTGGTGCAGGAAACGTTTTAACAGATGCAGATACATTTTTAGATTTACATATTGTACCAAATGGTGGTTCAGCAGGTGATGAAAATAAAATATTACATCAATTAAAAATTCCTGGAGGAGAAACTTTTATTATGGATAGTGAAAGATTAGTCCTTGAAAACGGAGATGCTATTGTAGCACAAACAACATCACCGGCTACGATTAGTGCAACAATTAGTACGGTAGCAGTGTAATGAGATTTGTTAAAAAACAACAATTGAACTCTAAACTTATCACAGATCCTAGTGTTTCTGTTGAAGCGAATGGTCAAGTTGTTCTTGGTACAAATTATGCAGTAAAAGTTCCTATGGGATCAAATGCAGAACGTCCAGCATATCCTGAGAATGGACAGATAAGATATAACACAGAAGAAAATGAATTTGAATTTTATGTAAACAACGCATGGGAACAAGCAAGAACTATGCGTCCTAATACAATCACAGTACAAAACTTAGGTACTGGAGATGCAACAAATCAAGAGTTTGGACCTTTAAGTCCTACACCAGCAACAGCCGCAAACGTTTTAGTATTAGTAGAAAACGTTGTTCAAATCGCAGGCGTAAACTACACTATGGTACAAGGACAAGGTGGACAATACCTACGCTTTGATAGTGCTGTACCTTTGGGTAAAGATGTTGTTGTAATACACGGTTTTGACTAAGCCAACTATACCCTTTTTCCATTAAAGACTAAATACTGTTAATGTAAACTTGACCGAATTAGGTTTACAGGACAAACAGTGGTTAACCCGCTATGTAATGTGGTTAGTGGCACAGGATGCCCGTTTATAGGAGAACACAATGGCCGTCGGTCGAATTTCAGGTCCGTTGTTGAAGGCAAATTTGCTACGTAATGGAGTAGATTTAGCATTTGAAACGGATTTATTATATTTAGATGTAAGCAACAATAGAATTGGTGTTAAGACCAACAGTCCAGCCTATGACGTAGATGTTAACGGCACTATAAACGCAACAAATTTACAAGCAACAAACCAAGTTTCAGTTGGTAATTTAAACTTACAAAACAACACAATTTCATCAAACCTTGGAACAATTGAATTGTTACCAGCAGGTAATGATCCTGTTATCTATCATTCAAAAATTCATGTTGATTCATTAGAAATTAATGACAACTATATTACAACTTTAGATTCAAATGCTCCAATTGAATTAAGACCAAACGGTGTTGGTACAATTGAATTAGTTGGTAACACAAATATTACAGGTAACTTATTTGCTACAGGAACGATTACTGCGGCAGGAAATATTACACTAGGTGATGGAAACACAGACAACATTACTTTTAATGCAGACGTTGTAAGTGATATTTTACCAGATGAATCAAACAAATATGTTTTAGGTAATCCAAGTAAGCGTTGGAAAACTATTGATTCGAATCAAGCAAACATTGGCGATCTACAAATTACTGACAATGTAATACAACCACAAAATACAAATGAAAATTTAGTTATTCGTGCAAACGGTACAGGCGTTGTAAACATTTATGGACTTGAAGTTACTTCAGGTGGTAACGTAAACCTAACTGGTGAAGAATTAAGATTTGGTAATATCCTAGTTGACGGTGATGCTGACAACACAGGTATTTTTGCAGTTAATTCAAATACAAATATTAACATAAACAGTTCTGGTACAGGACTAGTACTTGCTAATGGTACAAATTTATTATTACAGCAAGGCAACAGTTATTTTGTACATACAAACGGTGATGATACAAACAACGGTGGAGCAGAGAATGAAGCATTCTTAACCCTTGCAAAAGCATTAACCGTTGCAACATCAGGCGATACAATTTATTTAGGTAGTGGTACATTTGAAGAAGTAGCACCACTTACAGTTCCAAAAGGTGTAAGTATTATTGGACAAGGACTTCGTTCAACACAACTTAAACCAACAGCGGCAACTAGAACAAATGATTTCTTTTTACTAAACGGTGAAGTAACTATTGAAAACTTAACTGTTAGAGAAATTGAATGGGACGGAACTTCAGGGTATGCTTTTAAATATGCAAACAATGCATTAATTACAAGACGTAGTGCATACTTAAGACACATAACAATTTTAAACTTAGGTTCAACAGTAAGGCTTGGTACTAATCCATCAGATGATCCATATGGATATGATGCAGGTGATGCAGGTCGTGGTATACTAATTGACGGTAGTGTTTTAAATAATGGTTCTTTAGAAGCGGCAATGTTATTTGATAGTGTTACATGTATTGTACCTAATTCAAAAGGACTTATTATTACAGAAGGTGCAAGAGCAGAATGGTTAAACAGTTTTGTATATTTTGCACAACAAGGTATTGAAGGTGTTGCAGGAACAACAGGACTTTATGGCGACGGTAAAACTTTAATTGAGTTTGCAAGTGTTACAAATGGTCCATTCCAAGCAGGAGAAAGCGTTGTCTTTACATCGACTGATGGGTCAACAACTGCAACTGCAACTATTGAAAGTGTTGATGGAAATACTTTAACCATCGATGGACGCTTTGATAATTTAGCAAACTTTGCAGATTTAACATTTACAGACGATACTGCAAGTATTGAAGGACAAACATCTAATGCAACTGCAACGTCAGTAATTAGATACGATAGAAAACAATTTGGTGCTGAACTACGCTCTATTTCTAGTGCAAACGTTTATGGACAATTTGGTGTTAGAGCAGATGGTCCAGATGTAAGACTAAGAATGAGTTCACATGATTTTGGTTACATTGGTTCAGGTAAAAAGTTTAACAACAACGACAATGATGTAGCACAAGCAAACGAAATTACAGAAGCAAACAGTGGTAGAGTATTTTATAACTCAACTGACCAATATGGCGATTATAGAATTGGTGATTTATTTTATGTAGACCAAGACACAGGTGCTGTTACATTTAGTGGCGGAAGTTTTGATGTTAGTTCTTTAACAGGTATTAATTTTACAAATGGTCCAAATACAACTATAATTGATCCTACACAAGTATCAACAGGAAACCTTGTATTATCAGGAAACACTATTTCAACAGTTTCCGGAGATGTTATTATTTCTCCAACTACAGGCGAAACTAATATTACAGGAAACTTAAATGTAAGTGGTAACATTGATTTAGAAGGTAACATTACACTAGGTAACCAAGATACAGATAATATTACAATCAATGCAGATCTTAACAGTAATTTAATTCCTGATGCAGACATTACATACGATGTAGGTAAAACTACAAAACGTTGGAGAAATGCACACATTAAAAACTTCTACGGAGGTGATGGTTCAACTTCTAACTTGATTATGATACTAGAAGAAAATCAAGTTAACGCAACACAAATACAAGTTGACAACGTATTAATTAGAAACAATGGTTTAGAAACAACTATATCAGGTGCAAACTTAGAATTGCAAGGTAACCAAACAGGTTATGTTGATATTGTTGGTAATGAAGCACTTAATATTCCAACTGGTACAACAATACAAAGACCAACTGGAGTTACAGGACACATACGTTTTAATACAACAACACAACAGTTTGAAGGATATGCAACTAACGCATGGAGTTCTTTAGGAGGTGTTAGAGATGTTGACAGTGATACATATATTCAACCAGAAACAGGTCCAGGTAATGATGAAGATATTTTACAATTCTTTACAGGTGGTACAGAAACTGCACAGTTAGACACAACAAGTTTTAGAACAAATATTTTACAACCACTAACAGATGACTTTATTAAATTTGATAATACAACTGCTATTAAATTACCAGTTGGTACAGATGCAGAACGTCCGACAGGAAATGTAAACTTATTAAAAGGTACAGTAAGATTTAATACTGATACAACACAGTTTGAAGGCTTTAACGGAACTGCTTGGTCAAGTTTAGGCGGAGTACGTGATGTTGATAACGACACTTATATTATTCCAGAAAGTGTTCCTGGTGCTGATGAAGATAGATTAGATTTTTACACAGGTGGTACAAAGGCCGCAGAAATAGATTCAACAAACGGACTTGGAATTGATAAAATAAAAGCATTAGATACTACTGCTGGATCGTATGTTGACTTTACAGGAACTAATGGTATTAAAATTCCAACAGGTACAACTTTACAAAGACATGTTGGGTATGGAACAGGTGATACAGGTATCATTAGGTACAACAGTAATTTAAGATCAATTGAAGCATGGTCGGGTAGTGCATGGGAATTAATTGGCGGTGGTTCAATTACAGATGGTGACGGTGATACATATGTAACTGTTGAAACTGCAAATGATGACTCAGACCAATTTACATTTTATGTAGGTAACAACTACGGCGAAACTCCTCCGGATTATCCAAAAGTAATAATTTCAAGAGGTGGATTAGTAGTTGATAACAAAGTTAGCATTAATGATAATGTTATTGAAAACATTAATACAAACGAAGATTTAATTTTACGTGCAAACGGAACAGGTAGAGTTTTAATTGACGGCGGATCAAGTGCGCCAAGTAGTTCAGGTAACGTATTCTTTACAGATCCTTTGATTTCACTTAACCAAAGTGCAAGTGGATCCAACACAGTTGACATGGGTATAATCCTTGAAAGAGGAAATGATATTAACGTTGGTTTTGTTTACGACGAAAGCGAAGATGAATTTGCGGCAATAAGATCAATTGAACAAGGTACACAAGTTGGCGACATTACAATTAGTGGATACGAAACTATATCTGCTAACACAGTAAAACTTAAAGGTTACTCTGCAAGTAAACTTGTAGTAACTGATACAGATAAAAAAGCAATTACAAGTGACAACGGAACTACTGCTAAAGCAGACGGTGCTATAGATTTTGAAGATGGTAGGCTTATATTACCAAGAGGAACAACGGCAGAACGTGCAGTTTCTCCAACAACTGGTGAAGTAAGATTAAACACTGAAACTGATAAATTTGAAGCATACTTTGCAAATGGCGGATGGAGTTATTTAGGTATTGGTTATGGTACTCCGGTAACACAACAATCATTTACAGGTGATGGCACAGAATACGCCTTTACACTTTCAACTACACCAAACTCAGCAGAATCACTTATGGTTGCTATTAACGGTGTTGTACAGACTCCGGGCGAAGCATATATTATTGCTGGAAAAGAACTAATCTTTATAGATGGTACATCAACTGCATATCCAGTTGAGAATGGTGCGATAGTTGATGTAAGACATTTAAGCAGTCCGAGTGTTCCGGCAACTAATGTAGATTCGTTTATAGGTGATGGTAGTACTGTCGCTTTTACAATGACAAACGAAGCATTAGATAAGTACGGAGTGTTAGTGTTCTTAAATGGTGTGTATACAAACCCAAGTGAATTTAGTGTTAGTGGTACAACATTAACATTTGATACTGCTCCAAGTGATACAGTAGCAATAAGTGTAGTAAATTATAGTACTATACCTGCTCCAAATGTAATAACAAGGGCACAAGCAGTAGATGAAGCAATAACATATTCGATAGCGTTAGGATAATTAATAGTATGGCAAACAGTTTTGATAACAAATTAAATGCAGGAATAGGAACAGCAGATGTAACTGTATATACCCCTGGTGCTAGTGTAATTTACACTACAATTATTGGGTTTACAGTATCAAATAGAACATCAAATAGTGTTGTATTAGATATATTTGTGCGTGATGTAGATAGTACAGAGGTATATCTACTTAAAGGAACAACATTAAATGCGGGTGCGGCAACTGTACCAGTAGGTGGAGAACAAAAACTTGTTATTAAGCCTAATCAAGAACTATGCGTTAGATCAGATACTGCAAATAGTTTAGATAGCATTGTAAGTGTATTGGAGATAACGTAATATGGCAACTATACCTAATTTTATTGGAAATCCACAGGGCGGTCCTGCAGGAAGCGGTCAAGGACGTAGTTGTTTCCATGGATTTAATAAGAATTCAAATGGTAATTTAGAATATACTAGAATTACTAGCGGAGAAGTTAAACTTAAAGACGGTAACAATGTTGATTTGTTTACTGAAAAATACATTGGTGACGATGATGGAAAGTATTCGATAAATACCAATGGACAACTAATATATACGTATAGAGAGAACCCACAATGACAGTTATTAACCTAGGAAATTTAAAATTTACGTGGAAGGGCGACTGGGCTCCTACCACTACATATAACAAAGACGATATTGTAAAATACGGTCCTAGTGTCTATGTTTGTATTGACGCTCATACAAGTGACACAGTTTTTGTTAACAATTCATCAAAATTCGAGGTAATGTCAGAAGGACTTGAAAGTGCAGGAGTATGGGGAACCTCAACACTATACAAAAAAGGACAAACAGTAACATACGGTGGAGCAGTATATATTGCTTTACAAGAAAGTACAAATCAAAATCCATATGATCAGCCAGGTTACTGGAGCAAGTTTGTAGATGGCCAACAATTTGAAGGCGACTATAGTATTTCTACAAATTATCAAAAAGGTGATATTGTTTATTATGGTGGTTTCTTATATGTATGTAAACAAAATTCATTAAACAACGATCCAACAAATACTGTATATTGGGATGTCTATTCAAAAGGATATGAAAATGTAGGAGCATGGGGAGATGCTACACAGTATAGACCGGGTGACGTTGTTAATTACGGTGGTAATCAATATGTTGTACAAGCAACAAAAAGACCGTTAGGTAATACTGAAAATCCAAGTAACACTGCTTTTTGGGATATATTATCAACAGGTTTAAAATGGCTACAAGATTGGAATAATATTTCAGACTATGGACCAAACCATGTTGTAAAATATGGTGGTAAAATTTATGTTTGTAAAAGTGCAATTTTTTATGATAATGTAAACCCACAAACACCACCAACAATCGATACTAGTGGATGGGATCTACTAGTAGACGGATTTAATTGGAAAGGTGGATACGATGGCTCCACTAGTTATAAACCAGGAGATGTAGTTAGATTAAATGGTAGATCATATATTTGTACTGAAGGGTATGAAAATGATGGCTCTACTTCCCCTGAACCACCAAATGCAGATTATTGGGAATTATTTTCAGATGGTTTTTATTGGAGAGGTGCTTGGGATATTGCAACTGAATATGAAATAGGCGATGTTGTAGAATATGCTACTTCAAGTTACGTTTCATTAACAGCAGACAATACAGGTACAACACCAGGTACTGATAATGCTATTTGGCAGATGATGGCACAAGGTGATTCAAATGCTGTTGTAACAACCAAAGGTGATATAATCTTTAGAGATGCAACACAAGTTACAAGATTGCCAGTTGGTCCTAGTGGTTCTTTCTTAACAGTTAAAGATGGTGAACCAACATGGGGTCACTTAACTCCACAAAATGATTATTATGTATCTCCACAAGGAGATGACACAAACGATGGTAGAACACCTACTACGTCTTGGAAAACACTTAGACATGCAACAGACCAAACATTTAGTTTAGGGCAGTGTCGTATTAATGTTCAAGCAGGACAATACACAGAACAATGTCCAATCAAAGTTGGACGCAGTGTTGTACTTGAAGGTAATGGCTTAGGTGCTGTTACACTTTCACCAGATACTACAAATGACAATGGGTTTGGTGTTGGTATATCCGATGACGGATCAACACCAAATGCTAACTCCGAAGTGTTCCATATGAACAACGGCTGTAGATTACGTAACTTTGTGTTTAGAAATTTCTCAACAGGAAGTGTTATTGTAGGATTAGATCCAGGTACTGGTCCTGATGATACAACTGTATGGATTACTTCACAGTCACCATATGTACAAAACTGTACTTCATTTACTCCAGGAGGAACTGGATTTAAAATTGACGGTGCTCTACATAACGGTGGTTATAAGAGTATGGTTGCAAATGACTGGACACAGATTAACAGTGACGGCGTTGGTGTACATGCACTAAATGATGGTAGAACTGAGATTGTATCATGCTTTACATACTATTGTAATATTGGTTACCTAGCAGAAAGCGGTGGTAAAATTCGTGCTATTGTTGGTAACAACTCATATGGAGAATATGGTGCTGTTGCCCGTGGATATTCACAATTAGAAACACCACTAACAGGAACATTACAGTTAACCGATCAAACTATTAACTCAGTTACACAATTAGGCTCAAATGTACATGTGTTTACAAGTTATAGAGATAGTGTTGGTAATAGAATTTTTGTAGGACATACAAATCCTACAGGTACAGACGTAACTTCAAGTTGGTCAAACACAGCAAGTTATCCATTTATTTGTAAATTTAATTCAGCAGGAAGTTTAGACTGGGTGTACACTTACGAAAGCAGTTATGGAGCAGTTCATAGTGTTGTAGAAGTAAGTGACAGATATTATGCAGGTGGTGTTATATATGATAGTGCAACTAATAAAGGATTCATTTTAGCAATTTCAAAAGCAGGCGAAATACAGTGGCAGAAAACTATTGGTGACACTTCAGAAATTGCTGATGTAACAACAGATGGTAATAACTTATATGCTATCGGTACACACACAACAACAGGATCAAGTGTAACAAAATTAAATCCATCAGGCATAGAACAATGGTCAAGAACATTAGAATATAATGATAGTGCCGCGGCAAATACACTTGTTGCAAGTTCTGCATGTGTAGCGGCAACCCCGACTACATCCGTTGACACTTATACTCTTGCAGGTGATGCTACAGCAGAAGGAAATTTATATGTTGCAAGTTATGATTCAACTGCTAACCAATCAGTTATTACAAGACTTGAATCAAACGGTGCTTACGTAGCATCATACATTTATGGTGATGTAAGAATAAACAAATTAAGATTAGACACAGGTAACGGTGACGGTATCTATTTGGTAGCGGCAGGTTATTATGATGCTGGTGCAGTAAACAAAAATCCTTTAGCATTTAGAATAAATGTAAAAGGTGATATTGCATGGCAAAAACAAATAGCATTAAGTACAGAAGAAGGCGAGTGGAAAGATGTTTTACCTTTTGGTAATGATATATACCTTGTAGGTTACATGAACGAAGGTACTAACAATAATAATGCTGGATTGTTAGCAAGATATTCAAGTGCTGGAGTAGAAACATGGACACAAGTTTTTGATAACGGAACTAACAATGTAGCACTTAATGGTGTAATGCTTGACGGTGTTAATGTTATTACGGCAGGTTTAGAAGAAGGTAATAGTGTTATATTAAATGTACAACGTAACATTGCCTCAGGAATTGGTACTGTAACATCTGGAAATTATGTGTTTGCGGCGATTGCTGGTGAAACACAAACTACAAACACAGTGGTTACTAAATCAATTGAAGAAATAACAGCGGCTAGTCTTACTTTAGGAAGTACTGACTCAACACTTACACTTAACCAATCACCTAGTCAAACAAGAACACTTGTAGCGAATAGACAAGGTTTTGCAGGTATTGGAACTGGAGTAATTTTTACAATTGATAATTTATCAAGATCACCAAAAGAAGGTTCTGTATTACAAATTACAGGAGATACAGAAACATATTTTGTTATTGGTGTAAGTAATTTTGATCCAAACACAGGTATTGGTACAATACAAATAGATCCTGCTATTCCAAGTAACAAAACACCAGACGATGCTACGTCAGTTGTATTCCGAGAAGCATTTAGTCAAGTTAGAATGAGCGGACATGACTTCTTAGACATTGGTACTGGCGGATTTGCAGATACAAATTATCCAGTTATTATTCAAGCAGATTATCCACAGCAACCAGATCAGATTAAAGAAACACTTGCTGAAGATGGTGGTAGAGTGTTCTATGTAACAACAGACCAAGACGGTAACTTTAGAGTAGGTGACTACTTCAAAGTTGAACAAGCAACAGGACGAGCAACACTTTCATCTGAAGAGTTTGACTTATCTGGTTTGAATGAATTACAACTTGGTAGTATTACAGCAGGTAGACAGGGTGCTACAGTAAACGAATTTAGTACTGATGGTACTTTTGCTGATAATTCAGATGAATCAGTACCAACAGAAAAAGCAGTTAAAACTTATGTTGATCAAGAAATTACAAGTCTAAGTGCAAGCCAAGGTACTATTGTTGCAGGTAATAGTCCTTCACAATCTAAAGTAGAAGTAAACGGAACTGGCGCGGCTACAGATACAATTGACTTTGATATTGCAGGTGTTGAAGTAGCAGAAATTGGTAGTTACCACTTTAAATTACCAAGTGGTACAACTGCTAACAGACCCGGTACTCCAACATCAGGTATGTTTAGATATAACACAACTACAAATAGTTTAGAAGTTTACGGAGCATCTAGTTGGGAACCAGCAGGAAGTATTAAATGGTCAGAAGTTTCTACCGCAAGTGCAATCACAAAAGGCGAAGGCTATATGTGTGATACAACAGGCGGCGGATTTATTATAACACTTCCGGCGTCACCAGCAATGGGCGATGCTGTAAGAATTTTAGATCTAGCAGGAACTTTTGATAGCAATAACCTAGTATTAGGAAGAAATGGAAATAACATAATGGGACTAGCAGAAGATTTGACACTGTCTACAGAAAATTCAGCAATAGGTCTTGTATATACAAATGCCACACATGGCTGGAAATTGATTGAGGTATTATAATGAGTGATTTAAGAGATTTTACTGGAAAAAATAGAAAGTTTACTGGTACTGGAAGTATTAAAGTTCCGGGAGGCACATCAGCACAACGGCCAACTGGATCAGTAGGTGAACTTAGATATAATTCTACTTTAGGTTTTTTAGAGCAGTACAATTCAACAGGTTGGGCAGGTATTGATGCTCCGCCAACTGTTAGTAATCAAACTGGTACAATTTATGAAGCACAAGATGCTACTATTACTATTACAGGATCAAATTTTAAAACTGGATCACAAGTACAAGTAACTGGTGCAGGTGTTAGTAACATTGACAGAACACTTTCAACAACTTTTGTAAACTCAGGTGAACTTACTTGTGCAACAAATGCGGCATCTGTTAACTTTGTTCCAGCACAGAGTTATGGAATAAAAGTAACTAATCCATCAGGACTTTCAGCAGTGTTAGAACCAGCAGGAACAGTTAATACATTTCCAGTTTGGTCAACAGGAGCAGGAAGTGTTGCTACAATTTATGATAGTGGTAGATCAGGTTATCCTACAATTACACTTACAGCAACAGATGCTGACGGTGGAACTCCTACATACTCAGTAGTAAGTGGATCAGTTCCGTCAGGAATGACTTTTAATGCTAACGGTACAATTACAGGTACAGCAAGTTCACAAGGATCAGACACAACTTCAAACTTTACTGTTAGAGCAACAGACAACGAAGGTGACACACTAGATAGAGCATTTTCTATTACAGTTAAAGCACCAGTAACATCAACTTATACATCCAACGGCGGATTTACTTTCAACGTACCAACTGGCGTTAGTTCAGTTAGAGTACTTGTAGTTGCAGGCGGTGGAGGCGGCGGTACACGTAATGGTGGTGCTAACTCAGGAGGTACTGACGGAGGTGCTGGAGCAGGAGCAGGCGGTATGATTGATGTACCTAGTTTCCCAGTTAGTCCAGGCGGTAGTGTATCAGGTTCAATAGGACGTGGTGGCTTTGGTGGTGCTAACGGATACTCAGGTGGACAGACACCAGGAGAAAAAGGAACTAATTCAACATTTGGAACACTTACAGCAATTGGCGGTGGTTACGGTGGTTGTGGTCCTGGAGGACCAGTAGCAAACGGTGGACCAGGCGGATCAGGCGGTGGACGTGGAGGCGGAGGTTCTCCAAGTGGACCTACAGGATCTGCAGAACAGCCAGGACAACCAGGCGATTCAGGAACATATGGTTACGGTAATGCTGGTGGACCAAATCCAAACCAATCACCATATTCAGGTTCAGGTGGTGGTGGTGCTGGAGGCACTGGCGGTACTGGTGGTAATGGACGTAGAGCACCAGGTGGTTCAGGACGTAACTCAGATATTTCAGGTTCAACAGTAACATACGCTGGAGGCGGTGGTGGAGGATCAGGTTCTTCTACTAGTATTGGTGCAGGAGGCGGCTCTGGAGGAGGCGGCTCAGGTGCGGAGCCAGGTAACAACGGAGGCGACGGAACTACTAACCGTGGCGCTGGCGGTGGAGGTGGCGCAGGCGCTAACCCATCAGGTGGTGGTGCAGGTGGCCGTGGTGGACCAGGTATTGTTATTGTAAGATATTAAAGCAATAACTATCTGTACATGAGTACAGAACCATTACCAGTATATCTTAAAGATAATTTTATAACCAAGACAGAATGTCAAACACTTATAGATCTGTTTGACAAACATTATTCTTCTGTAGGAACTGTATTTGATGATAGAAAAATTTTACACATTCCGATTGCATGTGTAGAATTAAGCAATAATGATACAAAAAATGATGCAGATTATCTTAAGTTTTTCTCAAAAAAAATTGACATTAATATAAACAGTATTGACCCACAAGCATATACAAACTATTCGCATATAACTAGACGAGAAAAAGGAAATTATCAACCTTCTCATTTAGATTTTGATTATCACACCCTTACTAGTATAATATACTTAAATGATAACTTTACTGGCGGAGAGACAAAAGTAGCAGATGAAATAATACAACCTAAAGCAGGTACTATTATAACTTTTCAAGGTAATAAAATACAGCACGAAGTTTTGCCTGTTGTAGAAGGTATTAGATATAATGTGCTAGTATGGTATAAATGCTATTAGTTTTGTAGTTTTATATTTCCACTTAAACTAATTCTATATTCGTCTGATGTGTAAAAAGGATTTACATAGTGTAACATATCTGAAGGAAACATACATACTTTCCCTTCAAAGTTTTTGTCTACATGTATATTGTAAGTTTTTATTTTACCTAAACCATCTGTATATAAAAAATTAAACATACTTGTTTTACTTCCTTGGTTAACATTATTAAAGTAGTCTAATTCTTTTTGTAAATCATAGGGTATTTTTAACCATATTACAAAACTAAAAACACCACTATGAGAATGAGGTGGATTAAATTCATGTTTCTTTTGAAAGTTAACCCAATGATTGTTTAGTCCTAACGGAGCATCTTTGAATAAAACATTATAATCTTTAAGATAATCTGGATATTTTTCATTATACTCTGCAATAAGATCATTCAAACAAATATCTAAATCTGCGTCATAGTCCAAAGAATATTCATGCTTAATATGTCCTACTAAATTGTTATTAAAACTATTTCCTTTTGTAAAATCTTGTTGTAAGTTATCAGTAATATTATCAAGTTTAGTTTTTAGTTCCGGAGGCAGATCAGAAAGAATAACTCCTACTTCTCCTACTTCTATAAAATTACTCATGGTTTGGATTCTCTTTTGGACCTGGAAATAATTTCCATTGTTTATCACTATCCCACTTACGAGTTTCAGGACCCATACCAAGCATTGGTCTAGTATCATATTTTAAAACTGCTTTAGGTCCTTTTGCTCTTACAAAAAAGAAAAAAGCATTTATTTGTTCTGTTCCCGGATAAGGATCTCTCCAATGAAAAAGTTCATTACCTTTATATAATACTGCATCACCTGGCTCTTGTATAATATATTTCTTTTCGCCTTTTAACGTTTCCATTCCTAAATGCCACGGATGGTTTGGATCTGTTTTAACACATAATGACACGCTAAATTCACTGCTACTTCTATCAATATGATATTTCATTTCTGCACCTGTGTAGTATATTCTTGCGTAGGTATATGTAGGAAAAACAGGTTCTCCTATTTCTTTTTCAACAATGTCTTTTATTATTGTATCACTTAAACTTTCAAATGCTAAAGCACTATACCAACTAAAACTGTTTTCGACCATCTCGTCTTGATATGGAAATTTATGTCCGTCTCTAACAGCCGCAGTAGCAATGTCTTTGGCCATTTCAAATTCTCTAGCCGCTACTCTGCAAACTTCTTTAGGAACTGCACTTTTAATTTCTTTATATAAATCCTTTTTAAAACTCATTTTAACTTCTTTCTTGTATAAAGTTGTAAGATATTGTTATTCTATCATTGCTGTTATTATGACGTTCTACACTATGACTAGTATCACTAGTAAACATTAATAGTTTACCTGCATCAACATTGTAGTTAATAGTACCAAATGTGTTACTAGAAAATTCTTCATATTCTATATGAAACATTTCATTTTTAGGACTTTTAAAATATATTTTTGCACTATCTTTGTCTCCTGCTAACATGTAAATTGCACTTATAGTTAGACCAGGATGTACATGAAATTCTTGGAAATCATTTTTATCGTATATATTAAACCAACTACAGTGTGGGATTAGTGTATTTTTAATTTTAAGCATTTGAGCATAATTATTAACTTGTTCAGATACCCATTTATTAAGTGTAGAAAATTTCTCATCTTCAAAGCAATCATGTTTCCCGTCACTAGTATTATATGTATCTTTAGACAACCAGTCTTGTCCACCCGGCTCTACAGACAGTTTTAAATTTTTACAATGCTCAATTAAATCTTTTTCTATTTTATCATGATGAGGATTAAACACATATCCTATAGTAGTAGGAAACCAATGTTCTAATTGAATACTCATTTTATTAATACTCCTAATTCAGGAACATACAAATAATCAATTTTGCTTTTTTGTACAGTATCTATAGCATCTTGTATTGTTTCAACTATACAATCACCTGCAAGATTAAAACTTGTATTAAACAGTATAGGAACTTGTGTTATACTTTCAAATTCTTTTATTAGTTTATGAAAATTTGGATTTTGTTTTTGTGTAAGTGTTTGTACTCTACATGTATTATCTATATGATTAATTGCAGGTATACTATCTATCTTACTTTTTATTGTATCTACAGCATACATCATATATGGAGATTCATCTAATCCTGCCATATCAAACCAATCATTTGCTTTTTCCAAAAGTATAGTTCCTGCAAAAGGCCTAAACCATTCTCTGTTTTTAACAGTGTTTACAATATCTTTTCCTTTTGGATTGCGTGGATCAAAAAGTATTGATCTATTACCTAATGCTCTAGGCCCGCCTTCACTTCTACCTTGATACATAGCAACAATATTCCCGTCAGCAATTAGATTTGCGACTGTTTTAGCATCTGTATTTTCGTATGTAGTAGTTTGTATGTCATTAAGTGTTAACGTGTACTGTAGGCCCGTGTATAGCGTTTTAAGAGGCCTTTTAGTAGTGTCTTTAGTACTTGTATGATGTAAGTATTTGGCCGCTCCAAAACTTGTTCCAGCATCACTACTAATTGGTTCTATGTATAAATTAATATTTTTTGGTAAGCGTTTTTTGTAATAATAATTGGCAACACAATTTAAAAAATAACCACCTGATAAACAAACATTATTGTGTCCAGTTTTTTCTACCAATCTAATTATATCATTCAGTACTTTATGTTGTGTTGCTTCTTGTAAAGCACGAGCAAAATTTGCTTGTATTTGAAAATCATCTGTATCTAAATATGGATAATTTTTTACGTTTAATGTAACTTCTTTTGTAGTTGATAATTCATTATTAAACAATGTTGGATTAATTTTATTATCTACATATATAGGCGGAACATTAGGATCAGACTTACCGTAACTTGCCATTCCCATTACTTTTCCAGCATCTAATTCGTGAAATCCAAAATGTTTTGCTGTTTTTTGAAATGCTAATCCTTCACTTATAGTGTTTGTATAAGTTACATTGTCGCTTGTATAGTTACAGTCAAACGGAACATAAACTTCTCTTTCAACTTGATAAAACATGTCAGGATAGGAACCTTCAAATACACTTGATATTTCTCTACCATAACTACCTGATTTAAAATTGCTGTCTGTAATAGGATACTCACTGCCCATACCATCTTTTACTATACATAATGCAGTGTCAAACCCACTGTTATAAAAAGCATGTGCGGCATGTAAGAAATGATGGTCCATTCCATAATCACATACATCAAATCCTTTGTCTAAAAAACTTTTATTTAGACCTTGTACATATTCGCTATACACATCACTTGAAGTAAAATCTTCAAAAGTTTTTAGATTATTACATCCTGCAATAGCAAGACTATTAATATCTTTTGTATATGTTTTTAGTTTGTTTAATGTTAAAAAAGGATATGAATCGTATTTTATGTTTGATAGTCTTTCATTTTCCAAATGGAATTTAAGTTCCCCATTTTCTAAATAGGTCACTGCACTATTATGGATACGATTAATACCTACTACTTTCATTCAACTTTAAAATCTTTAATTACACCAAATAATTGATCTAATTTTCTTATGTCATCTGTTATACTACAAACAGGATATAAAACCCCATTATCTTCTACATGTCCTTGTATGTTGACATATTGTCCACCTTCTTTACATGCTTTTACAAATAAACTTTCTTCAGGGTTTATCTTAGGCATAGGATCTAAAGCAAAGTTTTTCTTAACTAGTTCGTTTACAATTAAAGGGTCACCGTGTTGTTGCATAAGACGCAATATTTCAACTGCCGCTTTTTTATGTTCATCATTTAAATTATCGTAATTAAACAATTCTTCACTTAGGTTGTTTAAATTAAAACTCATTTTTCTCTCCTTGTTTGGAACCCTCTTGGTATACCTAAAATAGGACGGCCATCCCATTTTTTAGCAAAAGGACCATCTTCGTCGTTGTAATGTAAGAATACCTGTGCATGATTACGTCCTTTAAAAGGTTCACGCCAGTGATCTATATCATGACCTCTGTATATAATCATATCACCTGGATAAAGTTTTACAGGTAGTTCCTCACCGTTTTTATTTTGTACCCACATAGGCCAATTATAATCTGGATATGTATTTTGATCTACATTTTCAACATCATAACCAATACAAAGTGTTGTACTAATTTCACAACTAGGTCGATCTTTGTGTCTTACTAGTTCATCGTTTTGTGTATACAATCTATAATAACTATAGGTAGGAATAGTATTAGCGCCTGTATAATTTTGCATCGTATTAGATGCTTCATTTAAAATTGTATCAAACATTGGGTCTCCATACCTACTGTATGCCCCGGGTGCTTGTGGATCAATCCAATTACCGTCCCAATGCTCGTTGTATAAATCTATATCATTTTGATATTTGTAATCTGAACGTTGTACATTTATTTTTATATATTCATAAAGCAAGTGTGCTAATTGCTTATCTATAAAGTTGTTGATTACAACATAACTATTATCTTTAAAAAATTTTTGAATTTCGTCGCTCATCTAAATGGCCTTCCTAAACTCCATAGTACTAAACTGTACCTTGTACCTTTTGTTACAGGAGTAACACAATGGGGTAAAAAACTAGGAAATACAATTATACTTCCCCGTGGGCGTATTTCTTCGCATGTATGAAAACGATCTCCGCTGTCTGTATGTTCACCAAAATCGAACTTTAAATCTCCACCTTCATAACTGTCAGGTTCAGCAATATTAATTGTTACACTTAACTTTCTTACTTTTCCTACCATATCTGGATTAAGTGTGTGTCCTGTAGGAATTCTACCTTCATCTTCTTGTGTTATGCCTGGAATAAATCTTTTAAATTTTCCTAAATGGTCGCTGTTTCCGTCTCTGTGCCAACCATAAAATCCTGCAGGATTATATTTTGTAAATTGAAAAGATTCGTGGAAATCAATATCAAAGTTCCATCCTGCATTGTAATTTGCTAGTTCTACATATGGAGTAATTTCGTCATAAACCCATTCATCATCTAACCAAGATACTTCACTATCTCTTACGTAAGTAGATTCTGGCTCAACACCTTGTTCAAATAACTCACTACGGGTTTTATCTGTTTGAGGGGTTGCTTTTGGTTTATTACTTTTTTCTCCGCCTCCCCACGTCCAGCCTTCTGCAGAACCTTCATTCTGTTTGATTTCTTCTATTTTGTTTTTGCCTAACGCAAGTACACTATCGCAAAACTCGTTTGATAGTGCAGACGTATAGAACCAATAATTGTGTTTTAACAGCATATACTTAATTATGTTATATACTTTACGTAAAGCGTATCTTTGGCTACACGCTAAATATACATAACAAGGAAAATCGTATGGCAAGAACTAGAGTATCAAGTGGACAAATATCAGGGAGTTTAGTATTTGACGGTAGCACGGGTATAACAGTACCGCGTGGTAATACAGCAAATAGAAACCCTTCGCCAAATCAAGGTGAAATTCGATATAACACAGATTTAAATGTAATGGAAATTTACAACGGATCTGCATGGGGAAGCATGGGACCATTTCCGTTTGCTTTTACAGAATACTTTATAGGTGACGGAACAACATACGAATTTATTTTAACAACCGAAGTAGCAAACGCTAATGACATTATTGTAACAAACAATGGTGTTCAAATGAGAGCAAATAAAGATTTTAGAATATTTGACTCTAACGTATTAAGTTTTACTGAAGAAGATAGTTCACAAAGTCCACCAATTGATGGTGCTGAAATCAATGTTAGAGGATTTTCACCTATTACAAGTGCAAGTGTTCCAGCAGGAAGTGTTACACTAAATGAACTAAATTTTTCAGATGGCAGTGCAGGCCAATTTTTAACTACTAATGGTAGTGGAGTTTTAAGTTTTGGTGATGTTACTTTTCCTTCTAATTATAATGTAGGTGGCGATGTAACAGGTACTACAGATAATGTACAACTTAAAGCAAACACTGTTGGAGTTAATGAACTCCAAGTTAGTGATGGTACCATGGGGCAAGTACTTGCTACAGACGGATCAGGAAACTTGTCATTTATTACAGTATCCAGTGGTAGTGGCGGTGCAGGAACAGTAGCAAACTTTTTTGATCTAAGTGGTCAAATTGCTTATTCACAAATACCCAACAGTTTAATTACTATAGAAAAAGTAGATGTTGTTGACGGTTCGTCAGGAGATTTATTAAGCACAGATGGCGCAGGAAACTTTGCCTTTGTAGCACCTAACAATATTGCAGATACAGATGGTTTATCTGAAGGTACAAATAATTTATATTTTACAAACACAAGAGCAGATGCTAGAGCAGATTTAAGAGTTGCGGCCGCAGTATTAAGTGATCTTAATAATGTAGATACTACAGCACCATTAACTGACCAAGCACTAATTTGGGATGGTTCTGCAGGTAAATGGAAACCAGGAACAGTTGCTAGTTCACAAAATGTATTTGCAACATTTACAGCCGATACAGGAACTACAACTGCAAACGCAATAACTGATACATTTACAATTACAGGTGGCACAGGTATCACTACAAGTATTGTAGGCGATACTGTAACTATTACAAACACAGGCGGAGCAGGTGGTTCACAAAACTTGTTTGAAACTATTGCTGTGTCAGGACAAAATAGTGTAGTCGCTGATGTTGTAAATGATACATTAACTTTAGTAGGCGGCGATGGACTTACAATTACAACAAACAATCTTACAGATACAATTACATTTGCTGTAGATAATGAAAATAAATTTACAAGTGTTGTAAGTGATAACGGAACAGTAACTCCAGCAACAACTGACGATGCTATTACTATTGCTGGTGGTACAGGAATTGGAACTATTGTTGCAGGAAGTACACTAACAATAAACAACGATGCACCTAACTGGTTAAACATTGCCAGTGACAGTGGTACAGCAACAGCAAATACAGTAACTGATACACTTACGATTACAGGTGGTACAGGAATTACAACAGCAGTTGTGGGTGACACATTAACTATTAATTCAAGCACAAGTGCAAATACATTTAATACTATTAGTGTAAATGGTCAAGGAGATGTTGTTGCAGATTCAACAACTGATACATTAACACTTGTAGCAGGATCAAATATTACACTTACAACTGATCCAACTACTGATCAAATTACAATTAATGCAAGTGCAGGATCAGGAGGCTCAGGAACAGTAACAAGTGGTCTAGCAGGTAGAATTGCTTATTACTCAGCAACAGGAACAACTCTAGTAAACACATCAAGCGGTTTATCGTGGAATAACGGTACAAACACTCTAAGTGTACAAAATGTTGCTATCACCGGCACAACGGGCTCTATTACAAGCACAGGTACTATTACAGCGGCAGTTATCGATGCACCTAGTATACAAAGTAGCGGTGCAGGAACTCCTACACTACAATCTGGAAATGATTTGTTATTTGATGTTGTTGGTGAAATTAATTTACAAGGTACTAAAATTGTAAGATTATTAGATCCAACAAATGCACAAGATGCGGCCACTAAAAAATACGTTGACGAAAACACACTTACAAGTTTTGGTATTGGCGCAGACGATTCTACAATTAGAGATGTAGGTCCTGGAGAAAGTATAAAAATCATAGGTGGTACAAATGTAACTACAGCAAGTGATGCTGAAGGTAACATTACAATTAATGCCTCTGGTGGTAGTTCTAATTCTTTTGAAACTATAGTAGTATCAGGACAAAATGATGTTGTAGCAGACTCTTCAACAGATACATTAACACTTGTTGCTGGAACAGATATTACAATTACTACTAACAATAGTACTGACACAGTTACAATTAATAGTACTGCTAGTGGCGGTGCAAGTAACTTAACACAACTTACTGATGTTAGCCTAAGTTCAGTTGAAACAGGACAAATGTTAGTTTACAACGGAACTAACTGGGTTAATGCAAACGGTCCAAGTTATCGTTATGAATTTAATGCTGTTGATGCAAGTAACTATCAAGTAGGAGGACCTGGTTTAACAGGAACACCAAACGATCCAGATTTATATTTTAGAAGAGGTAATACATATTACCTTGATAACACAGGAACCGGTGGCGCACATCCGTTGTTAATAAAAACAACAGCAGGTACAGGTACAGGAAATCAATACACAACTGGAGTTTCAGGTAGTGCAAACGGCGTAATAATTTTTGAAGTTCCATTTGGTGCACCATCAACATTATATTATCAATGTCAATTCCATGGCAACATGGTTGGTCAAATTAACATTTCATAAGGTGTGTAAATGAGTGAAGAAAACAAAGCAGTAGTTACACTACACAAAGGTGTAAACGCTGACGAATTTTTAAACAACATGACAACTGCATTTGGTAGTGACTCTATACCTGCACGTTCAATTACTTTACACAATGAAAAATTAGATTCTATTAGTAACTTTGATTTTGTTCTTACAAAAGAAGAAGCAGAAACATTAAAAAATGATTCACGAGTACGAGATGTACGTTGGGGAACAAAAACAGAAAACGGCATAATGCCTATGCACAATGTTACTGAGCCTGTAAGAAACCACAACAGAGATAACACAGTTGATAATACTGATTACCCGTGGGCATTTGCTGAATGTACTTCACGCACAAGTAGATATTCTGGAGGAACAACATCAGACTACACACATGCTTATAATTTAGATGGTACAGGTGTTGATGTTATAATACAAGATAGTGGAATAGAAGTTGGCCATCCTGAATGGCTTACCAGAGACGGTGTAACTACAAGATTAAAACAAATTGATTGGCCAGTTGAAAGTGGATTGAGTGGTATTTACACCCAAGGTGCTCAACACTATACTGATCAATATGGTCATGGTACTCATTGTGCAAGTACAACAGCAGGAAAACTATATGGCTGGGCAAACAACGCTGACATTTATGCTATTAAGATTTTTGATACAGATTTATATGGTGTAAGTGCAAGTTTTAATTTAATGAGAGCATGGCACAATTTAAAGAAAAATGACAGACCAACAATAGTTAATATGAGTTGGGGATATTTCGGAACATATACAAACATTGTAGGCGGACAATGGAGAGGTACAACTTGGACAGGCACATCGACTGAAGCACAATACGGAATGGTAGAAAGAAACTTAAATGGCGGCCTTTATACACACCCTATAAGAGTAACATCAGTTGATAGTGATATAGAAGATTGTATTGAAGCAGGAATGATATTAGTATCTGCGGCAGGTAATGCGGCTCATAAAATGGACTTACCAACTGGATTAGATTATAATAATTTTTGGACAAGTTCAACGCTAGGTAATAGATATTATCATCGAGGCGGAACACCTCAAGCAAGTTCTAATGTGATATGTACTGGAGCAATTGATTATGAGTATACACTAGGTCAAGAAAAATCTACAGACTTTAGCGAAAAAGGACCAAGAGTTGATATTTTTGCTCCTGGATATGCAATCCAAGCGGCAATTCCAAATGGATCAGATTTAGATGCTAATAGTACAACACACCCTGATAATGCAAGTTACAAAATTAGAAAGTTACAAGGAACATCAATGGCATCACCACAAGTTTGTGGTATTTTAACTCAATTATTACAAGCAAGACCTTATTATACACAAGCAGATTGTCTTGCGTGGCTACAAGATCAAGCAGTAGATAATAGACTAAATGACCCAACTGTTGGTACACCTAGTACAGATTATCAAAATTTTAGAGCATTAAATGGTGCTAACAACAAATATTTACAAACACCCTTTGTAAGTGGTTTAAAGTATAACTTTACAGGTGGAATTAGTTTTTCCAGATAAGCATAAATACTTTTAAGTTTACAACGGAGATACTATTTTGGCAAGTAATGCAAGAATTATAGCAGACGGAGGCGGCGGCGGAGGCGGCGGCGGTGGCGGTGAATATGCTGGTACAAGAGAAGACAGTTTTCACGGGTTATCAGTCGACAACGACGGAATGCTAACGTATACAAAATTTGATATGATTGATAAAAATACCACTCTTACTGTTTCAACTGATGCTGGAAATTCTAGTTGGGAAGGTATTACCTATAGTTTTGATAACTACAATCATACAACAGGAAAACCAAATAGTAATACGTTATATGATCAATATAAGTTTAGTGGAAGGGATCAATTTTATTTTATCGACGATGATGGTAATCTTATTGTTAGATTCAATGAGAATTATACATACACCGAGCCAAAATAAATAAATAAGGATGGGTAATAGAACATGGCAGATTTTAATCTAGGTAGAATTAAGTTTAAATGGAGAGGCGCTTGGGTAACAGGCTACTCATACATTAAAGACGATGTAGTACTACATGGTGGTATATCATATGTAGTAAAAGAAAATCACACTTCTTCAAATGTCGAAGCAGATTTATCAAGTGATAAACTTGAAAAAATGGCAGGCGGTACTGACTGGAAAGGTGATTGGGTAACAGCAACAGTTTACAAACCAGGTGATATTGTAAAATATAAATCAAACGTTTATATTGTACTTACAGGACACACTGCGGGAGCAAACTTTGAAAGTTCTACTAGTACAAATTCAAACTTATATATTTCAGGTTTACAATATGATGGCGAATATAATAACGCATCAGAATATAATATTGGTAACCTAGTAACTTACGGAAATTCACTTTACTTAAATCTTCAACACACAACAGGTAGTAATAAACCAGGTGGCGCCCCATCCGCTACTACATACACTATTACTGTTAATGTTGATACTTTAGGTGGCACAGGTGGTAACAGATATTTTGTAGACGGAACACAAGCACCAGACTTAGCGTTTACTGAAGGTAACACTTATATCTTTAATCAAGATAGTGGTACTAACAACGGACACCCAATACTATTTTCAAGAACAGGAAATGGTTCACACGCAGGTGGAGCAGTATACGAAGAAGGTGTTGAATATTATTTAGACGGACAATTACAATTAGGTAGAACACAATACCTAGCAGGCTTTGATGCCGCAACAACAAGACAAGTAAGAATTACTGTACCACAAAGTTCACCAGATACTTTATATTGGTACTGTCATAACCATCCTGACATGACTGAACAAGCAACTAACGATGATTGGTCAACAATTACTGTTAGTGAAAGTTCAGTTTACTGGGCATTAGTTGCCGCAGGCGCAGGTTGGAGAGGTGCTTATAATTCTTCAGAAAGTTATTTCTTCCAAGACATTGTTACATACGGTGGTTATCTTTACATTGCTAAAAATGACTCTGCAGGCGTAGCACCAACAGAAACAAACAACTGGGATATCTTTGCAACTTCTTATAATGAAAGAGGTACATGGGATAATACTACAGTTTACTCCGCTGGTGACGTTATTAAGTATGGAGCAAAAAGATATATTGTTAAACAAGGACAAACTCCACCAGTAGGTACAACACCAACAACTACACAATATTATGATGTGTTTGTTGAAGCCTTTGAATATAAAGGAATTTGGCAAGATACTACAGAATACTATCCAGGTGATATTGTATTAGAAGGTGGTAGATTATGGGAAGCACAAGTAGTACACACTTCTACACTTTCTAATAACCCAAGTGATCCAGCAAGTGGTGGCGGTATATGGTCAACATTCCTTCCAGGTATGAAATGGAATGGACAATATAATGCAACAACAACATACTATACAGATGATGTTGTAGAATATAATTTAAGTTCTTATATCGCACTAAGAGAAACAATTGGTGATACTCCTAATGTTTCAGCAAGTGATTGGAGTCTAGTTGCACAAGGTGATGCAAGTACTATTACTACAACACGTGGTGACATGGTTGTTAGAGGTACAGTTGGAAACGTTCCACTAGCAATTGGACCAGCAGGTTCATACTTATACAGTGATGGAACTGATGTAAAATGGGGTGCTCAAACTCCACAACAAGATTATTTTGTATCGCCACAAGGTGATGATTCAAACGATGGTAGAACACCAGCAACAGCATGGAAAACAATTAGACATGCTTGTGATACAGTATTCAACAGAGGCCAAAGTATTATTGCTATTGCTTCTGGATCATATACAGAACAATGTCCAATTAGAGTTGGTAAAGGTATTGTTGTAGAAGGCGGCGGCTTAGGTGCTGTTGATGTACAACCTGATACAACAAATGACAATGGTTTTGGTGTTGGTATATCCGATGACGGATCTACTCCAAATGCTAACTCCGCAGTATTCCAAATGAACAATGGTGCAAGATTACGTAACATTGTATTTAGAAACTTTAGTACTGGTAGTGTACAAGCACAGTTAGATCCAGGTACTGGACCAAACGATACTAGCGTATGGATTACTTCACAGTCGCCATACGTACAAAACTGTACAAACTTTACACCAGGTGGTACTGGAATGAAAATTGACGGTGCTCTACACAATGGTGGTTATAAGAGTATGGTTGCAAATGACTGGACACAAATTAACTCCGATGGTATTGGTGTACACGCACTAAATGACGGACGTTCAGAACTTGTGTCAGTGTTTACATATTATTGTGATGTAGGTTACCTAGCAGAAAGCGGTGGTAAGATTCGTTCAGTTAACGGTTCAAGTGCATATGGAGAATTTGCTGTTAGAGCAGATGGTTTTTCACAAGCAGAAACACCATTAACAGGACATATTAGATTAGCAACACAAGAACTAAACGCTATTCAAGAAGTACAACATGATGTAACATTTAATACTTCGTTTAAAGATTCAACAGGTGATATTTTTGCAGTTGGTCATACAGCACCAGGGTACTCAGGTACAAACTATGCAACTTTCCAACAGTCATCATCTTACATGTATTTTGCAAGATGGACAGGTAACACATTAGATTGGCAACAAACACTAGGTGCTCCAACAAGTGATAACGTTGGTTTCCCAGGAGAACTTAATTGTGTATGTGAAGATACTGCAGGCGGATATTATGCGGCAGGTAGAATTTATCAAAACAGTGTATACAAAGGTTTTATTGTTAAGTTTACAAGACTAGGTGAAATACAATGGCAGAAAGTTATTTCTGCTACAGATAATATTACAGGTATGGTACATGACGAAGGTCAAGCATTATACATAGCAGGTAATCACTCAACAGCAGGTGCAACACTTGCTAAATTATCAAATGGTGGTGTAATACAATGGAGTGAAACTATCAACTATGATGGTAGTACAACTAACTCAATTGACGTTGTAAGTCTAGCATTTGGTAGAGAAAGTTTATCAAGTACCGTAACATACGTAACAGAAGGTGCGGCAGACTTAGAAGGAAAAGTATTTTTAGGATTTAACGATACTACTGCAAACGAAACAGGTATTGTAGCATATGATTCAAACGGAAACTACGTTAAGAGTTTCCACTTAGGCGACTATAGTATGTTTGATATGAAATTTGACAATACTGGTGAAGATGGTTTATACTTTGCAGTTGGTGGACAGTATGTAAGAAGTGTTACTTCATATGCTTACCCACAAACACAGTTAACATATTCAGGATCAACAGCAACTACAGTTGCTAACGTAAACATTGGCGGTGGTCAAGGTGGATCTGTTAGAATTGCTTTTGATACAGGTGGAGCAACACTAGATCAAGATGCTAATATTACAGTAGGTTATAGTTTATTCAGTAGTGGTACTGGAGTTGCAACAATAGTTGCTAACCAAGGTGTTACAGGTAACCAGCACATTATTGATGTTAACATTACAAGTGGAACATTTGTAAATGGTGAAAATGCAGAGATGAGATCACCTCCAACAGTTAACACATATGATAACCCAATTCTTGCAAGAATTAGATTAGATGGTGAAGTTGCGTGGCAAAAACAATATGCTTCATTAAAAACAGGACGTTATAAAGCAGTTACTCCATTAGGTGATGAACTTTATGCAGTTGGTTCTATTGAAACAGTTGCAGGATCTAATGTATACAATGGTTTGATTTCAAGTTTTGATTCAACAGGTATACATGCATTTAGTAGAGAATTATCAGATAACGATTCAGGTGTAGAATTAAACAGTATCTCCATTGATGGTGTAAACTTGATTATGGCAGGTATGACTAACGGTAATAATGCAGGTTACTTTAACTTTACAAGAACAGGTGGTGGCTTTGGTACACTAGATGATTCAAGTGGAGCATACAATTATATTACAGTTACACCTACTATTGAAGATGCAACTATTTTAGATTACAAATTCCATGATATGGACTTTAGTGATGCAACACTTGCACTTACAGATACAAACGGTGTTGTTGATAACTCACCAGAAAAAGTATTATCGATCCAAGCAACTAGACAAGGTTTTGCTAGTATTGGTACAGGTATTAGTTTCACAGTTGACGGTTTAACAAGACCAATTAAAGATGGTTCGGTAGCATTTATTGATGGAGATAGTGAAACTTACTTTATTATTTCTACAAGTGGTTACCAACAACCTACATTTGTAACTGGAAATGATCCAAATGCTTATGCATTGCTTAATGCTAACAAAGAATTCTTACAAGAAGAAGTTATTCAATATATTGATGCAACATATCCATCATTGGTGTATGACACAGCATTATGTAGACGTGATACAGGATTAATTATTGATGCAGTACTATTTGATTTAGACACAGCATCAAATGGTCAATCAGTTGATGCTGGTTATTCATATTATTCAAGTCCATCAGCAAGATATGCAATTACAACACAAAAAGCAGAAACAGTTGCGGCAAACACATACTTGAAAACTATTATTGGTAACGTTATTAACGAAACAGTACCAACAACAGTACGTGGTGCAGTTTCACAGGTTACAGACGCAGGACTTGTTAGAGAAGCAGGATCAGATGCTAGAGCACAGGCACTTGTACAAGTAGTAATTGATATTATTAATATTGGTAAAGCGGCGGCTCCAGCAAAAATAAATTATGGTACATCAAACATTGCTGTTGATCCAAAAGTTCCAAGTAACAAAACACCAGACGAAGGTGCAAGAGTAACAATACGTGAAGCATTTAGTCAGGTACGTATGACAGGACATGACTTCTTAGACATTGGTACAGGTGGATTTGCTGATACTAACTATCCAGTTATTATTAAAGCAGACTACGGACAAACACCAAACCAAGAAGCAGAAACTGTTTCACAAAACGGTGGTAGAGTATTCTACGTAACCACTGACCAAGATGGTAACTTTAGAGTTGGTGACTACTTTAAGGTTGAACAGGCCACTGGTAGAGCAACACTATCGTCAGAAGAATTTGACTTAACAGGTTTGAACGAACTACAACTTGGTAGTATTACAGCAGGTAAAACTGGTGCTACTATTAACGAATTTAGTACAGATCCAAACTTAACAGATATTTCAGATAACAGTGTGCCAACAGAAGGTGCTGTATACAAATTTGTTAAATCAGGATTTATGGGTACAGACGCTTTGGTACTTGCACGTGGTGCAACTAACCAACGTCCAACAGAAACAATTGAAGGTATGTTACGTTATAACACTACTTTAAAAACAATTGAATTCTATAACGGTACAGAATGGGCAACATCAGGCGGTGCTGGTCTAAGTATTGTTAGTATTACACCAAACATATTTGATCCAGATGTAGACACTACAATTGAAATCTTAGGTGATAAATTTAGTGATCCAACAGGTGTTAAATTTGGTACTATTACAGTTCCATTGAGTTCAGTTACATATGTAAGTGAACAGGAAATTACAGTACAAACAGGCGCAGGCGTGTTTAGTGGACTAGCGGCAGGTAGATACAATGTAGAACTTACAACTACAAACGGATCTAAATCAACATTACCAAGAGGTATTGAAATTGATAATGCTCCTACTGCTAATACACCAGCAGGTAGTTTAGGTAGTTTCTCAGAAACTACAACAGTTAATATTACAAGTTGTACAGCAACAGATGCAGATGGTGATACAATTACTTACACTGTTATACTTGATGCAGGAAGTTTATTTGCAGACCAAGGCGGTCCGTTAACAATGAACAGTGCAACTGGTGCAATTACAGGTACATTACCAAGTGTTCCAAGTACAACAACTAAAACATTTACAGTTAGATTTGCTTCACAAGGTACAAATGGTACAACAAACACTGATGTAATTTACTCAATAGAGATTTTACAGAATACTGCACCAACATTTACATCACCAACAGCAGGTACAACACCGGGTGGTGACGATGGTACAACAAGTGATAGTACATACGGTACAACAAGTATCCAACTTACAGCAAATGAACCAGATCCAGGACAAACAGTTAGTTACAGTGTACAAGCAGACCCTGAAGGATTATTCAGTAACGGTCTAAGTTTAAATGCAGGAACAGGTTTGATTAGTGGTACAATTAATCACAGTTGGTTGAACAGAGCATACGACAGAACAGGTTCAGTAACTATTAGAGTTACAGACGATGCGGCGTTCCCAGCAAGTGATGATGTAACGTTTAATATTAAAGGTAGAACTACTTGGAGATATAGAACTGTTATTAACAGAGGTTATATGGCAGGTGGATATAAGAGTTCAGTTCCATGGTCAAACGTTAACAGAACAAGTCACTCAAATGATACTTCAAATAACTTAGGTAACATAATGAGTCAACCAGGTACATATATGGACGGTGGACATAGTGATGTAACAGGTTGGTCATGGGGTAACGATCCAAGTTATCCTACAAACTCTAACAGAGGTTGGGCATTTAATATGACTAACGATAGTAGTAAGGGTTACAATAATAGTTCGTTGAACATGAGTACTGGACGTAATGACCACGGTGTTTCAAACTATGATACACAGTTTAGTGTAATCACAGGTGGTGGTAGTGCTAATACAGACATTATGAATCACTCTACAGAAACAATGCGTACAAACGTTAACAACTCAGGTTTAAGTTCTGACTATGTTGGAGCGGCATGGAGTAGTACTGCTGGTTATCACTGGAATGGTACACACAGAAAGATTTCGTTTAGTACAGAATCATGGAGTGGTATGTTTGGTACACAAGGTACTCACTCAAAAGGCTTAACAAGTAAGTATGGTTACTACTACATTGGGCCACCAAACAACTCACGTAACTTAGAAAAAGTCAACTCAAGTAATGACAGTTCGCAAGGTACAATTGGTAACTTCCCGAATGGTCAGAACACACAGGGTGAGCATAACATGCAAATGGGTCAAGATGCAGGATATTCAGTTGGTATGTGGCAGGGTTCAAATGGTCAGGCTAACGACAGTTGGAAACTTACATATTCAAATGATAGTATGAGTAACGGATCAAGTGGACAAAGTGCATTACAACCAAAAGGCCAGCCTGGATGTTCATCAGGGGCGTGCTTTAGTACAGGGATTTAAAAATGAAATTATTATATTTTGGAAGAGAACAAGAAAACGGTTACATAAGAACAATTAAAACTGAGTTTGGTGGAATTGTTGCAGAGATTAATGATGCAACATTAGAATACATCGACTGGTCAAGTTTTATATATGCTAAAAAGTTTACTGATGAAGCATATGAGAAAGGTGTAACGAATTCTATGAAGTCCTATAACGAATATTGGACTTGTGATCAAACTGGTGAAATTTCTGATACATGGAAACCAACTAAAACACCAGCACCAGGAATGCCTGACAGAGACCCTGAAGGTAACACATGGGAAAAAACTAAACTACCATGGACAAATTCTGAAGCGGCTTGGATTATAGATTATGATAAATCATGGATTACAGGAAAAATTGCAACATTTGCATACATGGCATACACTGCAATTGATGTAGATAGAGGTCCTATTGAAAAAGAAACATGGGATTTACAATATCAACAAGCACTAGCATACAAAGAATCCGGAAGTACAGGTACATTACTTAAATTACTTGCTGACGCAAAAGGTGTAACACCGTCTAATTTTGCTGATAGTATCATTAAAAACAATGAAGAATATCAAACAAAAGTAGCCAAAGTGTTAGCAGTATCTACAAAATTACGCAAAGAATTAAACAACTGTACAACAATAGCACAAGTACAAGCATTTGTTGAAAAATACTTAGAAGTTGATTTTGGTAAAGATGTTGCAGAAGTAACTCCAATGCGTACACTATTCAAGAACATCTAGTCACATTAAATACTCTGATAACTAATGTTATTAATAAGGAGTTAACATGTCTGACGAACTATCAAACGATGAAATTATAGACTTTTCGCTAGGTTTTGACTATGCGTACAGTAAGTACCAAATGGATAGTTATGTTGTAGATACTAACATTACTGATTGGCGTAAAGCAAAACAGTGTTTAGTTGAGATTGAACATAGAACACAAACCATCGAAGATCGTACATTCGATGACAGAAAAAAACAAGCAGAAATTGACATTAAAAAAGAAGAACTTGAACAAGAAACTTCTCCTGCTAAATCAAAATTATTAGAGATTGAAATTGAAGAATTTGAAAATCATTTAGAACGTAACAAGCGTAGGATTGCTGGTGTACGTTTAGAACGTGATCGATTTTTAAAGAAATTTAAAACATTAATGCCTAACAAAGATGCTATGTTAGACATGTCAAATGATAAAGAAGCCAAAGAACGAGAATATTGGATTTCACGTATGGGAAAACAAGCGGCAATGGAAATGCTTTCATATGGTAAAATTGGTACAGGTAATCTTGAAAGTATTATGCATATGCCTCATGCAGATCAAGATAAAATTATTCGCGGAGCATTAGAATATACTAAACAATTTGAAACTGGTATTGTTGCTATTGAAAAAGATGTTGAACAGAAATTAATTAACATGCTAAAAGAAAAGGACAATGTAGATATTGTTCCAAAACTTGAGGACACAGTACAAGAAAATGCAAAACTTCTCGATTCCCCTGAATCCAAAACTAGATTACGATAGTTTTACAAAACGATTTATTCCGTTTTTAGAAAAAAATAAAAAGTATATATATGATGTATACTTTACTAGTCGTATACCTCCTTTTGGCCAAGACGCTATGGGTGATGTTTTCCATCAAGGCGATTGGGGAGCAATTAGTGATAACGCAGTTCAAATACAAGAAATAATCGGCATACCTGTTAGTGCAACATTTAATAATATTAATGTGCCACCAACTATGCAGAATTTACAAACATGGATTAAAAACTTTGCACCGTTATACGAAGCAGGTGTACGTATAGCAACACTTCCTCATACTATGTGGATGTTACAAGGAGCAATTCAAAAAGCATATCCTGAGTTACGTGTAAAAAACACAATTTTACGTAATGTACAACGTGCAAACGAAGTTGTAAAACTTGCAGAAGCAGGATTTTATTACGTAAACTTAGATAGAGACTTAATGCGTGATAAAGACAAACTTTTAGAAATAAAAGAAGCCAAAGAATACGTAAGAAAGAACATTTGTCCTGACTTTAAAATAAGTTTACTAGCCAATGAAGGGTGTTGGGGTAATTGTCCTGTACAAGATGAACATTTTGAGTTTAATTTTAGTAGACAAGAAGCAATGTCGCCTACTTTCTTTATGGATCCAATATCTAAACCTACATGTCCTAGATGGGACGCTATGGATCCAGCCGCTCAACTAAAAGTAGCAAACTTTACTCCGTGGAGAGAAGACTGGGTAGAACTAATGGACGCTGGAATTGATGTTTTTAAGATGCATGGCAGAGAGTCAATTGAAAGATTATGGGAAACAGTGGATTTAGTTGAACGGTTTGCAAGTAAGCAAGACATATTGTTCGATAATTTTAATGAATTTATTGATGTTGGTGATTTAGATAATAAACCAATTAAAGTATGGCGTGATAAAATTAAAAATTGCAAATTTGACTGCTGGAAATGTCATTATTGCGAAGATGTAGTAAGTGCTAAAACAAAAAATAAGTTTATAAGTTCAATTAACAATGCTATTGAAAAAAGCATGGACCATACAAGTAAGTTGTCTGAAAATACCTTACAAATTGAAGGATTAACTAGTCATAAGATTAAGCATTTCTTAAACAACTTGTGTGAAACAAAAGATGTAAGATATTTAGAAATTGGTACATGGCATGGTGCAACATTTTGTAGTGCATTAGAAGGAAACAATATACAAGCAGTGTGTATTGATAGTTGGCACACTAATGATATAGAACCAATGCGTGAAGTAGATGGTTGGCAAGGAAAAGATGGTAATCCATTAAAGATCTTCCAACATAATATGTCCAAAGTAAAAGGACCAAATAGAGTATTAGGTTTTAATGAGCCTGTTGAAAGTTTAGACTTGACAAATATTCCACATACTAGTAATATAGTATTTTATGATGGAGATCACACATATGAACAAACAAAAAACTTTTTATCAAGGTACTATGATAAGTTTGAAGAGACCTTTGTATTGATTATGGATGACTGGAACTGGATACAAATACAAAATGCTACCAATGAGCATATAAAAGAGAAAGATTACAAAATATTATTTCAAAAACAATTACAAACTACTGGAGAAGATCCAGATGATTATTGGAATGGATTAGGTATCTTTGTTTTAAGAAAGAAAAGGGAAAATATTACTTAATGGAGCAGTATAAACTTATAAAAAACTTTGTTGAACTTGAAACAGCACATTTCTTATATGAATACTTAGAGTTTAGTACTAAGGTTTATATTAAAGAAGGAGATCCACAAGCAAAAACAGGAGACGAAATGGTTCCTGGGTGTTTAGGTCCAAGAAGTGGAGACTTAACATTTGATGCTTTTCTAAATTTTATGCATAAAAAAGTAGAAGGTCTTACAGGTTTATCATTATTTCCAACATATACATATGCACGTTTGTATACTACTGGAAATGCTATGCCTAAGCATAGGGATAGACCTGCATGTGAATATAGTTTAACTGTAAAATTACGTGATAACGGAAAAGGCAACTGGCCTATTGTTATTGAAGATAAAGAAGTGTTTTTAGAAGATGGAGATGCTGTTTTATACAAAGGTTGTGAAGTAATGCATTGGCGTAATAAATGCGAAATTGAGGATTATAAATTAGGTCAAGTATTTTTACATTATGTAGACGCAAATGGTCCTTATGCTGATCAACGATATGACGGATACTATGATAAAGGAATCTTTTTTGAAAAAGATATCAAGGAGTTTCTATAATGCAAGTAAATTCTATATGGCCTACTAATGTTGGTATTGCACAACGCTCTGTTGATCAATGTAATGACCATAAAGATATTTACAATTTAATAAAACGTCTTGAAAAAGACAATAGTATTGATAACGGTGAAGGTTTAGGTTACGTAACTGACGAAAGTATTCATCAACATGATGAAATGCAACATCTGAATACTTGGCTTATAGAACAAGTACATAAATTTTCTGACAGTATAGGTTGGGATATCGATGTTGACGATATATTTGTTGCAAACAGTTGGGCAGTGTTAAGTAAACAAGGAGCAAGTACACATAAACCGCACATACATGCAAATACACTATTAAGTACAGTCTATTATTTACATGCACCTGAAGGTTCTGCTCCACTAGGATTACTTCAACCTGATATAAAGTGGCAACCATGGCAACCTGACTTTAAACAACGAACTGTAGATACTGAAGGCGAATTTTATGTTCCTGCTAAAACAGGACAGTGCGTAATTTTTAGAAGTGATATCCCGCATATGACAGGACAAAACAATTTTACAAATAGAATAGAGTTACAAGAACGTATTGTTATACCATATACTTTTAATCTAAAGAATTTAGGTAAAAACTCTAGAGGTAGACATTATGGAATCTAATACTATTGGATTATTTCCAACAGGATTTGTAGAATTTAAACTTGATATTACAGATCAGGATATTCATAATATGATTGATGCTGTAGAGTGGACAAATCATAAGCAAGGATTTGAAGAATTTCCTATGTATCAGATTTCTAAACAAAATCTACAAGAAGATGTAGCATTTGAATCCTTTACTAAAACAATTATTAAGTGTGGATTAGAATATTGTAATAAAATAGGTTATCAACCTGAAAATTTATACATTACTAGTATGTGGATGAATAAATTTAGCAATAGTCAAAGTATTGGACCACATACACATACTAACAGTTTATTAAGTGGAGTATATTATTTGAATAGTACGCCTGATCAAGGTGGTACAGAGTTTTATAATCCGATAAGTAAAATGAGAAATACAATTAGTGTTACTAGAGATGGAAATAGTCCGTTTTTAACAGACAGAATAAGCAGTAAAGCAGAGCCTAATAAATTAATATTATGGCCTAGTTATATTGAACACAGAAGTGAAAAAAATATAACACCTAAGCCTCGCTATACTCTTAGTTTTAATATGTTACCGACTAAATTAGGAAATCAAGAACACTTTAACTATGCGGAGATAAAATGATTAAAAATATTTGTATATTAGGTGGCGGAACAAGTGGATACTTAACAGCCGCATATTTAAGAAACACGATACCAGGTGCAGTAAAGATACAACTAATTGAAAGTAGTAAGATTGGTATTGTTGGAGTAGGAGAAGGTACACAACCTTACACTACAGAGTTTTTACGTAAGTGTGGATTACAGCCAGTTGATTGGATGAAATCTGCAAGAGCAACATATAAGTTAGGTGTAGAATTTAACGGCTGGAGCGATGAACCTTATTTTGTAGACAATGACGATTATGGCAGTTTTGTATTAGGTCCTGAAATTCCAACATTTAATTATTGGTTAGGTAAAAGTAAAAAAGAATTTTTCAACTTTGTACAAAGTTATAAACTTGCTAAAGCAAATAAATCTCCAAAACTAAGTCATGTTATGGATTTTACACACGGGTTCCTTACACCATCATGGGACGCTGTACACTTTGATGCACATAAAATTGGCGAAACAGTAAAAGAAAATATTAAAGATAAAATTGATATTGTTGACACAGAAATTACTGAAGTAGATACATTTGAACAAGGTATAAAATGTTTACGTGATGCTTCTGGTGCTGAATACCACGCAGATTTATACATAGACTGTAGTGGATTTAAAAGTTTATTATTAGGAAAAACATTAGGTGTTAGATATATAGACGAAAGTGAAAATTTACCATGTAATAGAGCAGTTGCTATTCCTACACAATATAAAAATCCACAAGAAGAATGTCATCCTTATACAAAAGCAACTACTATGAAAAACGGTTGGCGTTGGACTATTCCAACTTATGATCGTATTGGTAATGGCTATGTTTACAGTGATGCATACTGTTCAAAAGAAAATGCAGAAGCAGAATTACGTGAAGCAATTGGTGAGTTTGATGCTCCTGCAAATCATTTAGAAATGCGTATTGGTACACACGAAGGTATTGCACACGATAATGTAGTAGCAATAGGATTAAGTGCAGGATTTGTAGAACCATTAGAAGCAACAGGAATAACATTTACTACAAAGTCAGTTGAATTTTTAGTAGAAAGTTTAAGATTTAGTGACGGTGCATGGGGTAAGGATAATTTACATTATATTAATAATCAATGGTTATCAATGTACTATGAAATTAGAGATTTTATTTTTACACACTATAAATTTGCTTCTAGAAAAGACACACAATTTTGGAGAGATGTTACAAGCAAAGAACTTCCAGATACATGTAAGAAAAGGTTAGAAATGTTTGTACCCGGTCCAAAAGATAGTATGTTCCTACCTGGAATCACTAGTATGTTTCATACAGGACAATGGTTTGAAATGTTATACGGCAGTGACTTTTATGACAAAAGTATTTCTTTTATGAGCGATGATTATTTGAAATATTCAGAAAGTTATGTTGATAGTGAAAACTATCGTATAGATCGTACAATGCGTGACTTAGACAACCATTATGACTATCTCACAAAATGGTATAAGAACATATAAATAGTTGTATGAGCATGATTAAAAGATTTTATACAACCAACGTATATGAAGTAACAGACGTCACAGGTGATGCAAGTTTTAGAATGGGGCCATTCTTTACTGAACAAGTAAGAGTAGCAACAAGTAATTCGGCATTTCATTTAAGATTTACAACAGATGAAAATTCACAAAACGAATTGATTACTGCTGAAAATTATGATCTTATTATTCCACCTAACTGTGTTGAAATAATGCCAAACGTTCGCGGTGGGTTTATTGCAGTTAAGCCAATTAAATACGGCGAAGATAGTACGTTTGTAGACGCTAAAATTTCAATTACTGAAATCGATTTGCTCTATGACGCAAGAAGATAATTTATATAAAGTTTTAGGCGTTAACGCTAGTGCTTCTCAAAGTGAAATTAAAGAAGCATACAGAAAATTGTCTATGAAAACTCACCCTGATAGAAAAGGTGATCCAAAAGTTTTTCAAAAAGTTAAAGAAGCATATGATATATTAAGTAACCCTGATAAACGCAGTCGTTACGATATAATGATTAACCTTGTGCGTATTAGTGGTCCTGACATTCAAATTGTAGGCGATGATAAAGGTGTTAAGTTTGAAGTAAAACAGGGCATGGGCACTGTTACAGTTACTCCTAAGTAAATTTTTTCTTTATATGAAAGTTCTTTTTATAAGCCTCGTCACCAGAGTTTCCTAATACTCCTTGGTGAGTCTTCCATTCGTCCCAATCTGTTGTACCAACTTCCATTTCCCAATCTTGTCTTTTAAAAGGAATAACTTGTACCATTGGAGTTTTAGTATCAAAATTAAATTCTCCTCCTAACGGCGTGTTCATTACAAAAGGAAAATTAACAGGAACTCTGTACGTATCTGTATCAACTATACCACTCAACATATGATATTGATCATTTGGAACATTTAATGGGTGAGTAAAAAAGCAACTCCAACCTGGCGGAGTTTCAATAATCCACGGACTAGCAAATTTTAATACAGGTTTGCCATACCACGGAGCATTTTCAAACTGTCCAATAGCATGTGAACTCATAAACATTGACCCTTTACCTGTTTTAGAAACTTGTGAATCTGTAATGTGTTTAACATTAAGTGTAGAACAAAAATTAATTATATATCCTGATGTTATTGCATCTAAAAATGGTGGACATTTCTTAATAGTAGGCATAGTATCAATAGGACCTCCTAATGGTTTAGTTTGTTTAAACCAATCAGGTACCATCTTTGTAGCAGGCATAGGATCAGGAATTTCTTCCCAATCTTCAAATTTATCAACAACTACTTGTTGTGCTGTTAAACTATTAATTGCTCCGGGGGGTTTAGTAAATTTAATCTTCAGTTTGTCCATTGTAATAGTACTTATTATATAACTATTTGTATGAAGAATGAACTGAACATTAGCGGTATCTTTCCAATACCAATTGCAACTACAACTATTGATCTTCCAGATATATCCAAAATAAATTGGGTACAAGGTGATAGTTTCTTACAAAGTGAAGATGACTTACATAAAAAAGATTATATGAAAGATACTGTAAAAAGTATTTTAGATAGTGCATGTGCATTTAGTGAAACAGTAGGTTGGAGGAAAGAAGAATATTTTATTACTCAGATGTGGGGTAATAAGTATGCACCAAACACTGACGAAAAAGCAGGTGGAAATATCTATTCACACTTTCACTCAAACAGTTTAATAAGTGGTGTATTATATTTTGAAGAAAATACTCCAACTAGAATTTACAATCACGATAAAACAAGACAAATTATAAAAACTAGCAGTGCAGAAAATACTGCATTTACAAGTGAAATATTTACTATTAATGCTATGCCTGGAAGATTATTATTATTTCCAAGTTATCTAGTACATGATAGTCAGCCAAGCGATAAAGAACGTGTAACTATTGCGTTCAACATACTTCCAAAAAGTTTAGGTATTAAGATGGATTATAACTATCTTGATTTATCAAACGTAACTTAAACAATTAAATCTAAAACTGTTTGTAACTTATCTTTTATTACACGATTTTGTAATGTATTACGCAATCCTATGTGTAATGGTTTAGGCCAACAGTTAACATTAGTCCAAGCATAACCACTATGTTCGTCATTTAATATAGGAATAAATTCATTATCAATAATAGCAAGATATGTATGAAAATGAAATTTACTATCGTTTGATGTAAACATTTCTAAAGGAATAACTTTTTTAATTGTTGGAGTTTTTCCAACTTCTTCACTTATTTCACGTTCAAGTGCTGTCCAAGGAGTTTCATTTCCTTCAGCCATTCCGCCAACAAGTCCCCACTGTCCAGCAGTTTTTGTTTTAGTGCGTTCTAAGAATAGAAATCGTTTGGTATTACGAGCATAAAATAATGCTCCACTGCAAACAATGTTTTTATCTTTTATAGTACTAGTCGCCATGACCCTTTTAAATACTCACCTTCATAACTTTTTAACCAGGCGCCAGCATCATTTGTGAACTTGTACTGTACTCCTGTATATGTATTAGTTATGTAGACAGGGGTCTGTGCTACGCTAGAATCGGCACGCTCATCATTAGAGCCTGCATCAAAAGTAATTTCCCAGTTGCTTCCATTCCATGTAATGATATCATTTGTACTTGCTTGTACAACTGTACCATCTGCATTTTGCCAAGCATTCATGTTAGAATCTGAACTGTCATTCTTTAAGTGTTGATGTATGTCATTTAGAATTAGATAACGTGTACCTTGTGCTAGGTTGTCTAAGTCTGGATTAAATGTTAATGGATCAATTATAGCATCAATAGTTCCTCTACTAGCAACACTGTCTGTAAGAATTGTATTTCCAGGTACTGTATCACTATCAAAGTTTAAAACTATTTGTGTGTCATCAGTTGGATTTACACTTGCTGTTGCAACTATTTCATTGCCGTCTGCTTTTGCTAATCTTATTGTACTTAATCCTGCTCTAAATTTGCCTGGATATTGATCTAATAGTTTAAACCAACTAACAGCCTCTCCGGTTCTATCAAAGTTACCTGGTGTTGGTTCTGATACTCCTTCAGCAGGTGCTAATAATTTAGCAGTATTGTTTAATACTAACAAGCCAAAGTTTCCTGGTGTAACATTTACTGTTGCCATTGGATCAGCGGCGTCAATAATACCGTCTGAAATACTTCCTGTTTCGTCGAATACACTCATTACAATTTTTTCAATTACACCTAACTGTTTTACTTTTGCTGGAGGTGTAATCCATATAGGCATTGTAAATGTAAGTTCTCCAATATCAATTTCTGTTTCTGTTCCTTGTGGAATAGATCTAGTACTAAAGTTTACACTTTGAAGTTCAATTAAACTTAAACTTGTCCAATCAACATAGTTTGCTGTACTTTGTATTTCTAAACTAGGATTAAACAATACTAGCATTTGTTCCATAATTTGTAATTTTTGATCAGTGTTAGTTGACCATACATCACATTTCATTTGTAAGTTAAATGGTACTGGCATAACACGCTCAACAGTATAACCAGGTCCTTGGGTATCTAAATATTCACCTGTTGCTGAATCGTAATCTCTTTCACGTAAATGTACTTTACTAACATGTGTTGGATTTTGTACTCTATCACGTGCATATTCTAAACCTGTAATGTAACAACTTACACGAGGCGCACTAACAACTTTATTTTCACTATTATCTCTAATAATATGTGCTACTTGTCTAGTAAGATTTCCGTAACTTGTTGGTATTTTACGTAAAGTGCCTGCACTATCTTTGTAACTAAAGTTACTCATAACACGAACAAACTGTGTTACAAAGCGTCTTATTTGTCCATCATAAAAATGTTGCATTAATTATCTGCCTTTGGTTTAAGTACTTGTGATAATGCTTGACGTTCATCAACTTCTTTATCGTTAATAGTATTTTTACTTTTGTTATTAACAAATGTACCAATTTGATTTTTAGCAGTATCACTGCTAGGTGTTTCAACTCTTACAGCATCTTCATATTTAACCCATCTATTACCGTTGTAACGGAAAAGTCTATTTGGAAAGTAATCAGTTCTTAAAAAGAATTCACCATCACTGGCCGCTTGTGGAAACTGAGATCCAAAACTGTATAAAGCACCGTTTGGTGGAACTCCTTGTTCAGTAAGATAACCAACATAAAAGTTTCCTTTTGCAGTTTTTAATGTTGGAGTACTTGACCCGTCATCATTAATATCAATGTTACCTTTATCATCAGTTGGTACTACAAAGTATTGCTTTGTATCATAACCACTAATTACTGGTTGTTCAGGATCGCCTGTAATATCTTCATTTGCTTGGTTAAGAACTGCTTCGTTAATTTGCATTTCTTTTTCATATGTTGATAGTACATCACGTATTGTTGATCCTGTTCCTTCGCCACTATCTTTATCAAATATTTCTTTAAATTCTTGACTATCAAGTATTGGTTTACATTTTGCTCTTAATAAATGTGGATACCATGTTTGACTGAATCCTTCACTTGGACGACTTACATCTTCTATTACGTAAAAACGTTTAAGTGAAACACCATAATCATTAAGTGCATATTCATCTTTTAAGTGTGGTAGTTCTAATACATCACCACTCATTAATTTACGCCCTAAATTTTCAACACTTGAATTCATATGAAATGTTATAAAAATAGTATCATTCTGTAAGAACATTCCAAATTGTGAAAGATCAAAGTCTAAATCTTGTACGTTGTAAATGCCGCGGATAACATACACATCATCTGAATATTTTCTATCTCTGTTTTCTAAAAACAATAAATCTTGTATTTTTGTCTCAGGTATATCGTTTGTTCCATAAGGTTGACTTGGGGTGCTTTTATCAGCACCAGGATCGACAGGACCTTCGTACTTGTGTATGAATATGTCTGTACCGCCTACTTGAAAGGATTCGTTAACATTCCTGTCTATAAAGCGATAATCTGCGGATTTCTCCGGTTTATATAAACTGAGTCTGGGCATAGTAATTGTATTTATAGAATAAATATGTTTAACAGAGGAAACTTTATATGAGCAATGATTTAGAAAATAAGAAACAGGCAGTCTTTAATTACGTTAGAACAATGCTCGGCGATGGTATGATCGACGTTGAACTTGATCCTAACCACTATGATGTAGCATTAGAAAAAGCACTTGGCAAACTTAGACAACGTAGTGAAAACGCTGTAGAAGAATCATATGCTATACTAGAGTTTCAAGAAGACACAAACGATTATATTTTACCTAATGAAGTAATAGAAGTACGAGAACTTTTTAGACGTTCAATTGGTTCACGTTCAGGTGGCGGAGATGGTGGAACATTATTCGAACCGTTTAACTTGGCTTATTCAAATTCATATCTTTTAAGTTCATCACAAATGGGTGGACTTGGTACGTATTATGCTTTTGCAGGATATCAAGAATTAGTTGGTAAAATGTTTGGTAGTTTTATTAACTTTAAGTTTGATCCTGTAAGTAAGAAACTTACAATTATGCAACGTCCTAGATCAGACGAACAAGTATTAATGCAACTATACAATTATCGTCCAGACTTTAATCTATTAAGTGATCCTTATGCTGGACAATGGCTTAAAGACTACACACTAGCAGTATGTAAATATATGCTAGGTGAAGCAAGAAGCAAATTTGCAACCATATCAACACCGCAAGGCGGAACTTCACTCAACGGTGATGCTCTCAAAGCAGATGCAATGGCCGAAATGGAGAAATTGGAAATGGACTTGGCAAATTACGTAGATGGTTCTAAACCATTATCATTCGTAATTGGCTAAAAAACACTTGACTTTCCTACACAATGACTATACAATTTAGAGATACTTTTAATAAGGAATCTTTTATGATAATTGGTATTTGTGGACTTATAGGTTCAGGTAAAGGAACTGTTGCAGACTTTTTAGTTGAACAACAGGGATTTACAAAACTATCTTTTGCAGACAAACTCAAAGACGGCGTTGCTAGTGTATTTGGCTGGGACAGAGAAATGCTTGAAGGCAATAACCCAGACTCTCGTGCATGGCGTGAAAAAGTTGATCCTTATTGGAGTACTGAAACAGGAAGTCCTGTTACACCAAGACTAGTATTACAACTATTTGGAACTGATTGTATGCGTAACGGATTCTACGATGGCATATGGGTTAGTTTAGTTAAAAAACAACTATTAGATAATCCACAAGGAAAATTTGTAATTCCAGATGTGCGTTTTGAAAACGAAGCAAATATGCTACGTTCAATAGGCGGATATCTTTGGCGTGTAAAACGTGGAGATGACCCTGAATGGTGGAGTACTGCACAACATCAAATGCGTCAAGTTAATAGTAACAAAGGTGCTAAGAATATTGTAGTTGCACATAAGATGGAAGAAAATCATCCTGAAGTACACATATCAGAATGGGCATGGTGTAATGTTGATTTTGATGCTACTATTGAAAATAATGGTACTGTTGAATTCCTTAGAAATCGGGTGTTAAATCACCTTGCTTCCAAGTAAATCCTTCCTTGTGTAATACACGTTGACAATTAGCACATACTGTTTTAAGATTATTATGTCGACAGTTTGTTAGATTACCATCAATATGATATACTGCAAACTGTTCTTCATGCTTACTTGTAAATCCACACTTATCGCATTTATCCTTTTGTCTATAACCAAGTTGATGCCATAGTGGAACTGTAGGTGTTCTACCCCTTGCACATTGTTCGCATTTACTTCTATAATAGGTCTTGCGAGCCTTCTTATAATTGACTGCACAGGGCCTACGGTTGCATGTTTTACATAAAGGTCTAGTCATATACATATTTACCAGCCCTTTTCCTTACCTTTTTCGCCATATGTAATACCGCAAATTTGCCTAACATGGCTAAATATGTTTAAGAACTTAATTTAAAGGAGTAACAAGATGGCACTTACATCACCAGGAGTTGAAGTTAGCGTAATAGACGAAAGTTTTTATACGCCAGCCGCGGCCGCAACGGTACCACTAATTATCGTAGCAACTGCCGCTAATAAGCCAAACGGCGCAGGTACAGGAACAGCACAAGGAACAATTAAATCTAATGCTGGTACACCATACCTAATTACATCACAAAGAGAATTAACAGAAACGTTTGGTAATCCAACGTTTTATACAGATTCATCTAACAATCCATTACACGGCAATGAACTAAATGAATACGGACTACAATCTGCATATTCATTCTTAGGTGTAGCAAATAGAGCATACATTGTAAGAGCAGATGCTGACTTAGGAGAACTTAAAGGTTCTGCATCAGCACCAGCAGGTACGCCAGCAGATGGCACATATTGGTTAGATACAAACGATTCATTATTTGGTATATTTGAATGGAACCGAGCAACACAAAAATTTACAAACAAGATTCCTTTAGTTCTTAACTCCGCTACACAACTTGTTAGTAATTTATCTTCCGGTGATCCAAAACCAAGCGTAGGTGCAAAAGGTGATTACGCAATCGTAACTGCTAGAACATCAAACGATGCTTACTATAAAAATGCAGATAATGCATGGGTTAAAGTAGGTTCAACAACTAGTGCAAACATTGCCGCTTTAACAAGTGGTGATTCAACTTTTACTTCAGATAGTTGGGCATCAAGTTGGCCAACAATACAAGGCACAGTAGCAAGTCCAACATTAGGAAATGGTCAAGGACTTGTAATTAACGGAACAAGTGTTACACTTTCAGGTACAACTGTTACTGCACTTGCAAACGCAATTAACGGTGCAAGTATAACAGGTGTTGGTGCAAAAGTTACAAGCACAGGCATTTTAGAAATATACAGTGACGGAACTTCAACTTCAGATGGTACTACAGATGATGGTGCTATTGTTATTGAAGATTTAGTAGGAAGTACATTAAAAGCAGACACTGGAATTACAGCAACTTATTATTCAGGTGCGGCTGTACAAATTTCAAAACACTCAAATGTTCCAACATGGAAGTCAACTGATACTGTAACAGTAGCAGGAACTTCTAGAAGCGGAATTAAACCAAGCGGAAGTGTTTGGATGAAAACTACTTCACCAAACTTAGGTGCTAATCTTAAAGTTCAAGTTTGGAATGACAGTTTAGGTGTATGGTCAACAACAGTTGCTCCACTTTACAACACTAGAGAAGAAGCAGTAAACACAATTGATGCTACTGGTGGAACACTTATACCTGCAGGTACAGTATTTGCTCTTGCAAACATTACAGGTAGAGGAACATCAGAAGATAGTACAACAGGTGTTGAAAAACTTGTAAACTTTAAATTATACAGAAGAGTAACAAGTTCACCAACTAGCGTAACAGGTATTGAACAAGGTGCAAATCCAGTTGTTGCAACAGGAACACTTACAATGGCAGAAACAGATAACGGTAGTAACGTTTATCAAACTGCTAAAACTGTAACAGTATCAACAGCGACAGTTGAAGGAGTTGCGTCAGCAATTAGTGCGGCAGGCTTTGAACACATTACTGCAACAGTAAGTAATGGTTACCTTTCAATTAGTCATGCATTAGGTGGCGAAATTAAAATTACAGATGCGTCAAGTATTTTAGCAAGTGCAGGTTACACAGCATGGGCACGTTCAAGTGCAGGTGTTGAAACAGGTACAGCAAATTATTACACAGCAGGCGCAGATGACAATCATTCACATATCATTAGTAACTGGAAACCACTTGTATATGAAGCAAGTGATAATGCTCCAACAGCAACTCCAGCAGATGGTACGTTATGGTATAACACTACATTAGACGAAGCAGACATTATGGTACATGATGGAAGCAAGTGGGTAGGTTATTTAAACTACACACCATTAGCAGGTGCAACTGATCCTAAAGGACCTATTGTATCAGCAACTGCTCCATTAAAAACAGGTGGACAGTCAGATGCTAGTGATTTAGTTGAAGGCGATATTTGGATTTCAACTGCTGACGTTGACCAATACGGTGCAAAAGTTTACCGTTGGGATAATTCAGCAACTGAATGGGTATTAATTGACGTAACAGATCAAACTACAGAAGATGGAATTCTTTTTGCAGATGCACGTTACGGTTCAAGTGGTGCAACAGGTGACACAGCGGCAACAATTGAAACGTTGTTAAGTTCAAACTATGTTGATCCAGATGCTCCAGATCCAGACTTATACCCAAGAGGTATGTTATTATGGAATACAAGACGTTCAGGTTTTAATGTTAAGAAATTTGTAGCAAATCAAATTGATATAACAGCAAACAGTGGACTAAACAAACGCTTTGGCGATGAAGCAATGGCAAACTATAAAACTGCACGTTGGATTGGCTGGAACACAGTTAATGCAGACGGTTCAGGATTGTTTGGTAGACATTCACAACGTCAAACTATTGTTGCAGGACTTAAAAGTGCAGTAGATGCAAATGAGTTACTACGTGATGAAGAAACACGTAACTTTACATTGTTAAGTGCTCCTGGATATCCAGAACTTGCAAGTAACTTAATTGGACTAAACGTAGACAGAGGCTTAACAGGATTTGTTGTTGCTGATACTCCGTTTAGATTAGCACCAAATGCAACATCACTACAAAACTACGGTAATAATACAGCAGGCGCAAGTGCAGACGGAGAAGATGGCTTAGTATCATATGATGAGTATATGGCGGCGTTTTATCCAGCAGGTTTAACAACTGATGTGTCAGGTAAGAACATTGTTGTTCCACCAAGTCACATGATGCTACGTACTATTGCAGTAAGTGATGCAGTATCGTTTCCATGGTTTGCTCCAGCAGGAACAAGACGTGGTGGCATTAGTAATGCATCAAGTGTAGGTTACATTGATAACGAAGGCGAATTTAACGCAGTTGCATTAAATGACGGTGTACGTGAAACAATGGCAGGAGTTAAAATTAACCCACTAACATTTATTACTGGTAGCGGATTAGTTAACTTTGGTCAACACACTAGAGCAAAGAACGCAAGTTCATTAGATAGAATTAACGTTGCAAGATTAGTTGCATACTTAAGACGTCAAATGACGCTACTTGCTAAACCGTTCATGTTTGAACCAAACGATAAGATTACACGTGATGAAATCAAACAAGCAACTGAAAGTTTATTACTTGAACTTGTAGGTCAAAGAGCACTTTATGACTTCCTAGTTGTATGTGATGACACTAACAACACATCTGCAAGAATTGATCGCAACGAGTTATACGTTGACGTAGCAATTGAACCAGTGAAGAGTGTGGAGTTTATATACATTCCATTACGCTTAAAGAACACAGGTGAAATTGCAACTTTGGGCAATCAATAATGTGGATAAATAAAACTATACAAGGAGCAAATTAGATGGCTATTTCAAGTTTAAGCAAATTTACAGTTCCGTTGGCGAGTGACCAATCAGCAAGTTCACAAGGCTTGTTGATGCCAAAACTCAAGTATCGCTTTAGAGTGAGCCTTGAAAATTTTGGTGCTGGGGCTCCTAACATTGAACTAACAAAACAGGTAATTGATGTTACAAGACCAAATGTAAACTTCGAATCAATTGCGATTGATGTTTACAACTCAAAAGTTTACTATGCTGGTAAACACACATGGCAACCGATTACAATCACATTACGTGATGATGTAAACAACGCTGTGAGTAAGAGTGCAGGTCAACAATTACAGAAACAATTCGATTTCTTCGAACAATCGAGTGCGGCTTCCGGAATAGATTACAAATTCAAAACTAGAATTGAAATCTTAGACGGTGGTAACGGTGCTAACACACCAAGCGTACTTGAGACATTTGAATTAGTTGGTTGTTTTGTACAAGACATTAACTACAATCAGTTAACATACTCAGATTCAAATCCAGTTGACATTACTATGTCACTGCAATACGATAACGCAATCCAAACTAATGGTGCTGGTCAGCCAAACGGTATTGGTAGTGCTATCGGAAGAACAATTAGAACTTTAGCAACAGGCTAATACCTAATTAGTAGTCATCTGTTTACAAAGGGCCGGGGTAAAACTCGGCCTTTTTTTTATGGCTAAATAATAGTATGAGCAAAGTAACTAAATTTTTAGGAAGTGTAGTCGGAGGAATATTTGGTTCTGAAGGCGACATGAAAGATTATAAACATGCCGCAAGATTGTTTACAGACGATTACATGCGTCTTGCACCCAAGGTTGAATTTTTATATCATGTACATTTTGATATTAATAAGGCCGCGGCACGTAGTCCAGGTGGCCCTGTAGGTTGGTCAAAATCTGAACCAAACATCGAAGTAGGTATGCTAGTTAAAGCATGTCAAGTTCCAGGAGTAACACTTAACACTGAAACTAAAAATCAATACGGTAAGAAGACTAATATTCAAACCCAAGTACAATACACTCCGATTAATATAACATTCCATGATGATAATGTAAATTTAATTAGTGGTATGTGGCAACAATATTTTAAAAATTATTATGCTGATTCTGTATTTCCAGAAGAGTTGAAAGTACAACCAACTTACAGCAGACCAGGTGGTGCAGACGCACAAGGCGATGATCCAACCGGAAATACATCAGGTGCAGGTCCTTATAGAACATCTCCTATACAAAGTCAAAAAGTAGGGTTTGGTATTAACAGTGATTTTCCAGGACACTTCTTTAACAAAATTAGTATATATCAATTAAGTAGACATAACTTTTTTGAGTACACATTAATTAATCCAATAATTCAAAGTTGGCAAGGACCACAATTAAATTCTTCAAGTAGTCAGCCTGCTGAAAACCAAATGGTATTAATATACGAAGGTATCAAGTACGCTCAAGGTAGAGTAGGAAATGATAATCCAGATGGCTTTGCACAATTACATTATGATAAATCTCCAAGTCCATTAAGTATCATGGGCGGAGGTAGTAGCACACTATTTGGACAAAATGGTGTAGTTGCAGGTGGACTTGATGTGTTTGGTGATTTGTTAGATCCAAATGTAACAAGCAATCCACTAGCATTACTAGGAACTGCAATCAAAGCAAAAAACACAATAGACAATGCTAAACAACTTACTAAAGCAGGAATTAAAAACGAAGTATCAAGTATTGCAACAGGTGCTATAACAAATACTATAGAAGACAGTGTTCAAATATTTGGACTTAATAAAGTAAATGATACTAAAGCAACACAAGTAGCATTAACAAAACAAGACGGTGAAGAAGAAGTTGCAGATACTACGACTATTCAAAAAAGCGTAAACGCAGGTAATAACACAGGAGAAGGTACCACAACTACTGGTGGAAAAATAGTTGATCCTATAGATCCTAACACTGGACGGAAAACAGAGTTCCTAAATACTACAGATTATTATGCTTGGATCAATTCCGGTAAACCTGCAGAGTGGGAACCAGGTGGTGGTGCTGAACAATTGATCATTACTGTTATTCCACTAGAAAACTAATAGGAAAAATAATGAAAGAAACTTTTTCAAACTTACCATTGGATGTACAAATTAAAAAGAAAGATAGTAACGAAGATTCTATTTTATATTTTGATGCACTCAACAAGGCAGAACTACAATTTAAAGCCAGTGAAAGTGATGCGGCCATTGCATTCTTTTTAAAAAGAGGAATGGAAGAACCAGCGGCAAAAAGTGTTGCATTTATTTTTTTAAAACAATGCAAACTTGACGAAGTTAGTCCGTTTGAATTACTTGACCAATTAAGAAGTTTAGAAGTAACTCAATTGGATAATGTACTAGGTGAAATTTTAAATATCAATAGAATAAATGTTTCAGCATTAGGTACTGCAAAACTTGATACAGGCGATAACCCGGCTAAGAGGAATATCATTGCATAATGGCACGATTAGGAAACTTTGCCCGTGGTAGGTACGAACTCAAGAACCCAGAAAAATACATAGGAACTAAAACTCCAACTTATAGATCAAGTTGGGAATGGCACTTTATGAAGATGTGCGATGATCATCCTGCTATTGCAAAATGGGCAAGTGAAAGTATCAAGATTCCTTATAGAAATCCCTTAGACGGTAAGTATACTATATATGTTCCAGACTTCTTTATTGTATATGCAAACAGTAAAGGTAAAACTAAAGCAGAAGTGATTGAAATTAAACCAGAAAATCATACTGTAAAAGAAAGTGTTGGAAAGAGTGTTTACAACCAAGCACAATATATTAAAAATAAAGCAAAGTGGGAAGCGGCCGCAAAGTATTGTAAACAAAAAGGCATCCAATTTAGAGTAGTTACTGAAAAAGATTTATTCCACACTGGCAAAAGAAGATAAGTATTAATATGACAAAGAAATTAGAAGAATTGTTAGATCTACCAGAAGTTAAACAAACTATGGAGCAGGTTGAAGAACCAAAAGCCGTCGTTGAGGTCAAAAAAGAAACTGACAACCTTGAGCGGAGTATAGCAGAATTTGATAAAATATCTGCCGCTTTACCCATGGTAAAAGGACTTGGAGAATTAGCAGATAAAGAACTAGATGATCTAGCAGAGAAAGCCAAACAAAGTTATGAAGATCTAATGGATTTGGGCATGAATGTTGAGTCCCGTTATGCGGGTAGAGTTTTTGAAACAGCAAGTAATATGCTTAAAAATGCTATTGATGCTAAAAGTCAAAAACTTGATAAAAAACTTAAAATGGTTGAATTACAACTTAAAAAAGCAAATATTGATCAAAAACAAGGTGATAATGCAGACACAGTTGATGCTGAGGGCTATGTAGTTATGGATCGCAACGCCATCTTAGATAAGATTTTAAACAATGATCAAGATAAATAAACGTAGTTAAAGGAGAATATGATGGCAGGCACATTTAAAAAACACCTAGCAGAAGCATCAAAGCAATACGACTTTGTTATTAAAATTGCAGGCGTTTTAGATGAAAATTTTGAAGATAGTTTAGAGGTAGCATTAAAGAAATTTGATGTTGCAAATTTAACTGCAGGTAAGAAAACACCAATACAAAGTGTTCCATTAGACTTCCCTGAATTAACTAATACAGAAGTTACAGTATACGAAACAACAGTAAACTATCCAACTACACAGCACGAACTTAGAGCGTATCTATCAAGCGTACTTAATATGCAAGATGATATGATCCGTGTACGTAAACCAGGTGAACCAACAGAAGAATATCAAGCAGAACGAGATGAAGATAAGCCGTATGAAGATAAACTTTTAGATGGTGAATATAAAGATGCACCTAAAGTGGATAAAGATGAATTAGTTGCAACTGAAAAAGGTAAAGAGACGTTTTTACAACAGTTAGCAAAAGAACAAAAAGAGCGTCACAAGGGAGCAGAATAATGGCATCACGTGAAATGATCGACGTACTAGACCGTTTAAGAGATCTAGATAAAGTTAATCCTAATGTACATTCAGATGCATTAGAAAATACAGAGAAATTAAATCCTCCAGTCGAAGAGGCAAAAAAGAAGATGGTAAAAGATCCTAAGACAGGTAAAATGGTTCCGGATTATGCTATAGACGGTAAAGGCAAAGACGATCTTAAAAAAGAAGATGTTAAAGAATCAAGAACTGCTCCACCAGCAGTAAAAAAATTAATGGCAGGTAAAACTTATACTTGCGAAGATTGTGGTTGTGAAATGCACAAGTGCGATAAAGATTGTGATTGCAAAAATGATTCACATGATGAATTAGGATCATATTGGAAAGACGAAAATGGTAATGGTATTCCAGATGTTGCAGAATCTGTTAATGAGTCAATTACTATTAGTGCTGACAGCGAATCAGACTTACCGATGATTGCACAGATTATGAAACTTGCAGGAATGAAAACTGTAACACCTGATATGATGCCAGATGCAGATAATGTTCCAATGATGAAATCAGATGATGACATTAACGCTAACAACGATGACGATTGTGGTTGCGAAGATGACGATAATGCAGTTGTTACAAAAACAGATACAGGTATAGATTTTGATTTAGACCAAGACGGCGAGCCAGACATGAGTTATAGCGAACAAGAACGTTTAGCACATTTAGCAGGTATTGAAAACGAAGACGAAGATACTGCAGAAGGTTTTGCTAACTCAATGGGTGACGAAAAAGAAGAACCTACATACAAAGGTTATGATCCAGACTATGCAAAAGATGCAGGTGCGGCAACAAGAAAAACTAAACAAGTACCAGCAAAGAGTGGAGATAATCCTTTAGAGTCAATTGAAAATAATTTAAGATCTGCTTATGATACATTCAAAGAAGAACTTTGGAACGAACTATCAGATGGTAAAGAACATACAAGCGAAGGCAGAGGCAAAGTAATGGCCGGACGTGGACGTGGTAAAGTTATGGCTGGACGTGGTAAAGTTATGGCTGGACGTGGACGTGGTAAAGATAAATTAATGGCTGGACGTGGACGTGGCAAATCAGAAGATGTTAAAACATCAGAAGGACGTGGACGCGGCAAAGGTAAAAAGAAATAATTCAAAAATAATAACAGATTCAATAGGCGCTACGGCGCCTATTTTTTTCATTAAATATTCATATGATTGATTGGGCAGAATATTTCCAAAAAATAAAACCTGTATGTCCGTGGAGTTTAGTGGCATGGAAGAAGAACGAAATTAAAATAGTCGAATGGTCAGGAACATGGGAACCTTTAGAAAACAATCAAGCAATAGTATATACATTTAAAGATATTAATCGTAGACGACTTAAAAAACTTTGTAAAAAATTAAATGTAAGTTATGAATACGAATGGTTATGGAGTGAACCTAATTATGGAAAATTCGCTAGTCCTGTACCTGTACTAATACAACAAGATAGACGTAAACTATTTGATTTACGCTATGATCAAGGTTACTACAACGATTTATAAAAAATACAATAAATATTTGTATGAAGACGGAGTACACCAACGCCTTCTACGAGGTTGTATGTGAGGCAAAAGAAACATACGGTTACGAACTTCCAGTTGAACTAGAGTCGTACGTTGTTTTTCTTTTGGCAAGCCACATTGAAAAGCCAGACTTTTTGCCACAACAAACATTTGCTCAATCATATTTAAAATTACAACGCCCATATACACAAAATGCAAAGCAACTAGGTGATACATGCTTGTTTGTAACAGGCGTATTCCCTTCATACGGACGCAATAAAGGTTTAGACATAACTTACTATAGTAACATAGGAAAAAGTAGTTATAGCATGGCTAGTGAATACTTAAACATTGATTTATTTGACAGTTTAAGCACACATTTTGATTTGTTACGTACTGTAATAGATGCTAGTATCAATAAACGTAAAACCGCCTCAATTTTAAAGTAAATACTATTATGGCACAAAACGCAAAAAGCCTTGACGGTGTACTTGTCAAAAAAGCACACACAAGGACTAGATATACAGAAAAAGAAGTTCAAGAACTAAGAGCATGTGCAAACCCTGACACTGGTGCTAAATTCTTTATGGATAATTTCTTTTACATACAACATCCTACAAAAGGTAAGTTGTTGTTTGAACCTTTTGAGTTTCAAGAAAGACTTGTAGACTCGTATCACAGTTATAGATTTAATATTAACATGCTACCTCGACAAACAGGTAAGTCAACTACAGCGGCTGGTTACTTGTTATGGTATGCAATGTTTAATCCAGACGTAACTGTTCTTATTGCCGCTCACAAATATGCAGGTGCTCAAGAAATTATGCATCGTATTCGCTATGCTTACGAAGACTGTCCAGATCATATTAGATGCGGTGTAACTTCATACAACAAAGGGTCAATGGAATTTGATAACGGCTCGCGAATAGTTTCACAAACCACAACAGACAATACTGGACGTGGTATGTCCATATCATTATTATATTGTGATGAGTTTGCGTTTGTTAATCCTACTATTGCCAAAGAATTCTGGACTGCTATTTCTCCAACACTAGCAACAGGCGGTAAAGCAATTATTACTTCAACACCTAACAGTGATGAAGATCAGTTTGCACTTATTTGGACAGAAGCAATGAAGCGTTTTGACGAACACGGTAATGATACTGAAGTTGGTATAAACGGCTTCTACGCTTTTTCTGCACATTGGAGTGAACATCCTGATAGAGATGAAGCATGGGCCGCAGAAGAAAAATCACGTATTGGTGAAGAACGTTTTAGACGTGAACACGAGTGTGAATTCTTAATCTTTGACGAAACATTAATTAATAGTGTTAAACTTGCAGAACTAGAAGGTGCAGATCCTTTAAGAAAATTTGGACAAACACGTTGGTATAAAGATATTAATCCTAACTTTACATATGTTGTAAGTTTAGATCCTAGTTTAGGTACAGGAGGTGACTATGCCGCAATACAGGTATTTGAACTTCCAAGTTTTGAACAAGTAGCAGAATGGCAACATAATACTACACCAATACAAGCACAAGTAAGAATACTTGCAGACATTAACAAAACTATTATGGAAGAAGGGCAACGCCGAGGGCAAAAACTTCCACAAGTATATTACAGTGTAGAAAATAATTCTATAGGAGAAGCAGTATTAGTGTCAATTGCTGACTACGGCGAAGAAAACATATATGGAATGTTTTTAAGTGAGCCTGCACGTAAAGGGCATGTTCGTAAGTTTAGAAAAGGATTTAATACTACACATAAAACAAAGATATCAGCATGTGCTAAATTCAAACAACTGCTTGAAAGCGGCCAACTTAAAATCAAATCTAAACCACTAATATCAGAACTAAAAGCATTTGTTGCACACGGCACTACATTTGGTGCTAAAACAGGCGAACATGACGATCTAGTAATGAGTACTATGCTTAATGTTCGTATGCAAAAGATACTTGCAGAATGGGATCCTGCTATATATGAGAAGATGCGTGATGCAGATTCTGAATCTAGCGTAATGCCCATGCCTGTGTTTATTTCATTCTAGTAGCATAAATAACAGTATGACAGGATTAGACAGCATAGCAAAACAGTTATTTGAAAAAATTCGTAGTCGTTTTCCAAAAATTGTAATGGGAGACGAAAATGGCGCACCTACATCAGATGAAGGCCAAGCACGATTTTATGACTTTGATTGGGTTGTAAATGGCGAGAACCAAGGCGCCGTTAGTATTAGCATTAGTGAAGCGGAATCATTAAAGGTTTATTACAGTCAAAACATGTTAGAAAACTTACCAGAGCCTATTGAAAACGAATGGTATAACTTTTTAAAAGAAATGCGTTTCTTTGCTAAAAAGCACATGATGGGTTTTGATACTAGAGACATAGCAAAATCAAATTTAGACAAACGAGATTATCAATACTTGGCAAACAAACAAGTTCAGGAGTCAACAATGTACGGAACAACTAAATCTAGTTATGAGGAACTAGACAAAACAAAACTCATTATCAGACATAAAAAAGAAATTACACCAGAACAGTCAGGTGCTAGAACTAGACATATTAGTTCTTTGTTTATTGAAAATGAATCAGGAGAACGTTTTAAATATCCTTTTGCTCATCTAGCAGGTGCTAGAGCAATGGCTAGACATGTTGCTAATAGTGGCGTCCCTCATGACAACTTTGGCAAACATATTATTGCAACTTCTGAAAACATTGCTAAACTTACTGCATTTAAAAGATTCGTAGGTAAAAAAGATTTTATGAATACAACTTCAAATGATATTATTGAAGGAAGTAATTTAGAACTTGATAACTTAAGATCACATCTTAAAAAATTACAAGGTCAAGGATACTACGTACAATCAAAAGAAAATTTTATTCCTGTTGAAAGTACAGGCGAAGAATTGGGAGAAGACATTATAAATGATCTTACCAATGCATTTACAATTCCGCAATTTAATGAAGAACTAAAAGATATGTTCCCGTTACTACACAGTATTCATCAAAAGCGTGTTGCTGAAACTACAGTTAGTTTAGATGATGTGTTAGATGAAAGTGAAAAAGTTATCTTTAAAGGAAAAGAAATTGATACTGGCAAACTAGATTACGACATGGAAGATGTTAGTGATGGCATATATCAATTAAATGCTCCTGTGTATTACACAGACGGTTCAGAAGTTCCGGAAGAAGAAATTGATGATTTATATCAACTTCCAGAATTAAATGACTGGGTATATATGGACTATATGGATAATATGGCCGACCAAGCAGATAATTATAGAGATATGCAACGTGATGCAGGGTTTGAATCTAGTAACACACCTGAAAACGAATTTGAAGAATGGGCAGACTCTGTAATTGATGAAGCCTTAGACAAACAACGTATTGATATGTTAAACAAAATGATTGGCAAATCACTACCAGTAGGTCCTGATGCAACAAATGCAATAAACAGTCTCAAAGGTATTATTGAAGACGAAGGACTAATGAACGAACTAAAAAGTTTAGCAGAAAGCGACCCAGAGTCCTGTGCTAGACCCGCTATCTATCGTTATCTTAAACAAAACGATCCTGAAGCACTAGATGATCTAGACTTTGGTGATATGACCATGGAAGATGATAACGATACTACAGATGTAACTATTGATAAAGACGGTGCTATGAAATTAGCAGGCGACGACAAAGAGCCAAAAGATGAAAAAGCATCTACCGAAGATATCATTGAGTTTGTTCGCTCATTCTATGACACAGAAACTGGAGCGTTTCCAAAAGGTGAAACTGGCGTGGTTATTTCCGCTCGTAAGCGTTTTGGTGATTCCGTAGGGGATCTAGTCGAAAAGTTTGTATCTAAACTTTCAGGTAACGAGGTACAAGTTGAAGATGATCAAGATGTAGAAGAAGGTAGCATTAAGTATATGCACAGTCTTAAAGCCAAAGGCCACAGCGATGAGGAAATAGCAAAAGAGTTGGACATGAGTCCAGACGAAGTCCGTAAGGCAATGGCAAAGACGAACGAAGACCTAGAATACATTAAAGACAAATTGGCTAAATTAATTAGATAAATTCAGAATTATTAGTTGACTTTATAACAAAAGGTAACTATAATATAGATATGTTGTTAGAGAAACATATCGAAACGTTCGATAATCGAACAACAGGCACATAAAGGCAAAACATATAGGAGGCTTAAATTATGGCAACATTAGCAGAAATTCGTGCAAAATTACGCGAACAAGAGTCACGCACAAGTGGCAACAACAAACAAAGCGGCGGCGACAACGCAATTTACCCACATTGGAATATGGCAGAAGGTAGCGAAGCAGTACTTCGTTTTCTTCCTGACTCTGATCCTGAAGCAACTTTCTTTTGGAAAGAACGCTTAATGATCAAACTTCCTTTTGCAGGTATTAAAGGACAAACTGATTCACGTCCAGTGACAGTTAACGTTCCATGTATGGAAATGTATGGTGAAGCATGTCCAGTACTACAAGAAGTACGTGGCTGGTTCAAAGATCCTGCATTGGAGCAACAAGGTAGAAAATATTGGAAGAAACGTTCTTATATTTTCCAAGGCTTTGTAGCAGAAAATCCAATCAGTGAAGATACTACTCCAGAGAATCCAATTAGACGTTTTATTATTGGACCACAAATTTTCCAAATCATTAAGGGTGCATTAATGGATCCTGAGATGGAAGAACTACCTACAGATTATGTACGTGGTGTGGACTTTAGAGTTAAGAAAACATCTAAAGGTGGATATGCTGATTATTCAACTTCAACTTGGTCACGTAGAGAACGTGCAATAACTGAAGAAGAAAAAACAGCAATTGATACACATGGATTGCATAACTTGTCAGACTTTTTACCTAAAAAGCCAACAGACGTTGAAGTTAAAGTTATCCAAGAAATGTTTGAAGCATCTGTTGATGGTGAAGCATATGATCCAGAGCGTTTTGGGCAGTACTTTCGTGCTCCAGGCATGAGTGCTCCAACTGGTGATCCGAACAAGGCAACAGCGCCTGTGGCGGCACCGACAGCGACTCCTACTCCAGTAGCAGAAACAGTAGCACCTGCGGCTCCAGCACCAACTGCTGAAGCGGTGGCACCTACTGCAAGTGCAACAGAAGAAAAACCAAGTAGTGAACGTGCTAATGATATTTTAGCAATGATTCGCAACCGTCAATCGTAAGGAGTAATTATGGCGAAACCATTCGACGTTAGTAAATTTCGTAAGAACCTCACCAAGTCTATTACAGGATTAGGTACAGGTTTTAACGATCCAACTGACTGGGTTTCAACCGGCAATTACGCACTTAATCATCTTATCTCAGGGGACTTCTATAAAGGAATTCCTCTAGGTAAGGTGACAGTGTTTGCAGGTGAATCCGGCGCAGGTAAATCATACTTTGCAAGTGGTAACATTGTAAAGGCGGCACAAGATCAAGGTATCTTTGTAGTTTTAATTGACTCAGAGAATGCACTTGATGAAAAGTGGCTACAAGCATTAGGCGTTGATACAGACGAAGGCAAATTGCTTAGACTGTCAATGTCAATGATTGATGATGTTGCTAAAACTATAAGTGAGTTTATGAAAGACTACAGAAACGACTATGATTCTGTAGACGCAGAAGACAGACCTAAGGTATTGTTTGTTGTTGACTCACTGGGTATGTTATTAACACCAACAGATGTTGACCAGTTTGGTAAAGGTGATTTGAAAGGTGATATGGGTAGAAAACCTAAGGCACTGACAGCACTTGTACGTAATACAGTTAACATGTTTGGTGCGTATAATGTAGGTATGGTATGTACTAACCATACGTATGCATCACAAGATATGTTTGATCCTGATGATAAAATCAGTGGAGGACAAGGATTTGTGTATGCATCTTCAATTGTTGTAGCAATGAAAAAACTAAAACTAAAAGAAGATGCTGATGGCAAAAAGGTAACAGATGTACGTGGTATTAGAGCCGCATGTAAGGTAATGAAAACACGTTATGCAAAACCTTTTGAAGGCGTACAAGTAAAGATCCCTTATGAAACAGGAATGGATCCTTACAGTGGATTAGTAGACTTGTTTGAAAAACAAGGACTTCTTACACAACAGGGTAACAGACTTAAATTCGTTAACAGTAAGAACGAGGAAATTTTACACTACCGTAAAGACTGGACTGGTGAAAAATTACAACTCGTGATGGACGACTTTTCTAAAATTAGACATAAGTACGAAGAAGCAGAAACATCTATAGAAGATGAAGTTGTAGAATCAGAAAATGTTAAAATTGAGGAAAAAATAAGTGACGGAAATGAGTGAAGACCAACTGATTGATCTTTGGGATATCTTTTCGGAGTATGTCCCAAAGACTAACAAAGAACAATTAGCAATGCAATACGTTAAATGGTGTCAAGATAACGGTATCGACGAAGATACACTTTATGCCGTAGGTGCTGAAGATCCATACTTAGGAGAAGCAGTAAATGACCTACAAGGTGAAAAGTATAAGGACGAAGATAGCGATAATTGGGACGAAGACCCGTATAGCAGTGATGATGATGAGTGGAACTAAATGAATTGGTATTCTAGAATTACTCAAGATATTGCAAACATACCCCCGGCTATTCTGTGGTATGAAGGCGAACTTGAAGAAGCACGTAAGCAGACAAGATTATTTGGCAACTTAGAAAAGCAGGCCGCAAACCTACCAGGAGTTGTTGAAGAACGTTTTGGACAATTACAAGAGATTGAGGCAGTACTAGAATATTTAAATATAGAACTACGTAGAACTAGATCAAAGTTTTTTAAACAATATTTAGAAAACTATCAAAGAGCATTAAGCAGTCGTGACGTTGAAAAATACGTTGATGGTGAAGCAGATGTAGTAGACTTTGAAAAGATCATTAACGAGTTTGCTCTACTACGTAACAAGTGGTTAGGAGTAATGAAAGGTATTGACATGAAACAATGGCAAATTACTAATATTGTTAAACTACGTGTAGCAGGTATGGAAGACGCTTCCGTATAATATATCATTTTGGAAAACTTTTATTTAAAATAAGGTTGACTTTTATAGTATTATTTGCTATATTAGTTACATAAGCAACAAAAAATTAATTACTTTTTGTTTATAGTGCAAGGAAGAGGCTCCTACCAAAAGAGTCGAACTTGACTGTCCAGGGGTGGTACCCAGGCTTGGTAGTAGAAATACGCTGAGTCACATCGCACTAACCCGCGGGGACAGGTTGTACGGTTTAGAAATGGTATTTCGGTCCGTGCTTGTAGGTGTACCCAAGTCCTACCTATTTTGCTTATATTTTTAAAAGGCTCTTCGGAGTCTTTTTTTTTGACTTTCAAATAAAATTACACAATAATATACGCACATAAATAGTACTATGAAACAGAAAACAATAGTACTAGTAACAGGCGGCTTTGATCCTATACACAGTGGACATTTAGCATACTTAGAAGAAGCAAAGAAGTTAGGCGACGAACTTTGGGTAGGACTTAACTCAGATGATTGGCTAACACGCAAGAAAGGGCAACCTTTTATGCCACTTAAAGAACGTGTTGAAATTACAAAAAGATTCTATATGGTAGACGTTGTTATCGACTTTGATGATAGTGACGATAGTGCATGTGGTGCAATTTTCAAAACAAAAAACTTAAATGATTTAGGTGATAAAATTATATTCGCTAACGGCGGAGATCGAACATGGACAAACATTCCCGAAATGCTTACATATGGAGATGATCCTGATGTTGAGTTTAAGTTTGGCATAGGTGGAGAAAATAAAAAGAATTCAAGTAGTTGGATATTAGAAGAATGGAAACATCCTAAAGTTGAACGCACATGGGGTTGGTATAGAGATTTGTATACAATCGGCAAAGGTGTAAAAGTTAAAGAACTTGTTATTGCACCAGGACAAAAACTATCAATGCAAAAGCATTTTAAACGTGCTGAGATGTGGTATGTACTTAAAGGGTGTTGTAAAGTTAAAACAGAATATAACGGCCATGTAAGTGATGTTACATTACCACACTTAACAAAAGGTTATGATATTGACAAGGAAGTTTGGCACCAAGGGTACAATCCTTTCCAAGAACCGTGTCATGTACTAGAAGTTCAACACGGAGAATTATGCGTTGAAGAAGATATTGAACGCAGAGAGGAATAATAATGAATACCATATACATTGGCTATGACAGCAGAGAAAAAATTGCTAGTGATGTTTGTGAGCATAGTTTACGTCACACTACAGAAGAACCCATTGATATTAAATATCTTAAATTACCTGAACTTAAACGCAGTGGAGTTTATACTAGAGAAACAGACGCATTAGGGTCTACTGAATTTACATTTAGTAGATTTTTAATTCCACATCTACAAGGTTATAAAGGTTGGGCATTATTTTGTGATTGCGACTTTCTTTGGTTAGATGATGTAGATAAACTACTACAACAAAGAGATGACAAGTATGCTGTTATGTGTGTTCATCATGACTATACTCCTACAGATGGTTCAGATAAGATGGACGGTAAAACACAGCATTTATATCCACGTAAGAATTGGAGTTCAATGGTATTATGGAACTGCGGACATCCAAGCAATCAGCAAGTTATACCTAGTATGGTAAACAAAGAAACAGGAAAATTTATGCACCGTTTTAGTTGGTTAAAAGATGAAGAGATCGGCGAAATTAGTCATGAATGGAATTGGTTAGAAGGTTGGTATAAAGAACCAAAAGATGGTAAACCAAAAGCAATTCATTTTACAGAAGGTGGACCTTGGTTTAAAGGAAAACAAGATGTAGACTATGCTAACTTATGGATTGAAACTGCAAACAAAACAGGTACAGAATGGTCTCCCTTGTAGGAATTAAAGGCTCAGTAAAATCATTACAAGTTTGTCTAACAAAAGGATTAGTACGTCACGGTGATAGTTTTCAGATAGTTGATAACATTGACGTACCGCACAATGCTGATGCTTACATACAAACAAATTTATTAAAACCAAAAATTAACAATGGCTGGCAAGGACCTATGTACCGTTTTATACGTGACAGTGGTAAGCCATTTCTAGTTAATGAAAGTTCTTGTTTTAGAAGACACTTAGGTTGGACTAGGCTAGGTTGGACAAGTTATAAATGGACTGAAGGAAACTTTGGTAATGAAAATAGTCCACCAGATCGTTGGAATAAATTTGAAAAAGAAAGTGGTGTAAAATTAAAAGATTGGAAAAGTCGTGGTGATAAAATTATTATTATGGGACAAAAAGAAGGTGATAGTAGCCTTTTAAATTTGTACAAAGATTATAATAGTTTTTACGATTGGGTAGAACACATTATATTAGAGATTAAAAAGCATACAGATCGTCCAATACTTTTAAGACCTCATCCTAGAAATTTAAGTCGAGGAACAAAGATGTCGCTTAGACTTAAAAAAAGATATCCAGGATTAGATATAAGTGTAAGTGAAAATGTAGATTCATTGCATAGTTACTTGCCAGACGAGAATAATAACTGTACAGCAGACGGCCTATATCGAGACCTTGAAGATGCACATTGCGTAATTACATATAATAGTTTAAGTTCAATAGAATCAATATGTGAAGGTGTTCCAACTTTTGCATTTGAAGATGGTAGTATGATTTGGCCTATAAGACAACAAGGTTTAGAAACTATAGAAAATTTAAACTACGATATAGATAGAACACAATGGTGTAATGATATTGCATACACTCAATGGACACAAAGAGAACATGCAAAAGGCGAAAGTTGGGCACATCTAAAACCGTTAGTATTTGGAGATAACAATGCGTAAATTTGCGTGTATAACAACATTTAATAAAGACTACTACGACTCAATGGCAAACAAAATGGTAGAAACCTATCTACAGTTTTGGCCTAGTGATATTCCATTGTATTGCTACACTGAAGATATGAAACTACCTTTAAGTTCATCTAAACTTAAAGAACTAGATGTATACGAAGCATGTGGCGAACCTTTAAAAGAATATTTAGATTATATCGGAAAACACTTTAGTAGAGGCTTTGCTTACAAAGCATTTAGTTGGGTACATGCTTGTAGAAATATTGATGCAGACACAATTATATACTTAGATGCAGACAGTGTTACTTACAGAGATATAACACAAGAGTGGTTAGAGCAACAGTGTCCTATAGATAATATTGCGGCGTACATGGGTGTAACAATGAATAAAGGTAAGTATGCTGGTACTAATATACAACATGCAGATACAGGTATATATTGGTTTAACACAAAACACAACTATGCTGAAACATTTGTAAACAGATATGAAGACATATATCTATCACGTAGTGTTAATGATAGAAGTAGATTTCCTAAACCAAATGATGCATATGTGTTTGCTGATTGTGTAGTTGATGCAATAAGTAACGGAGTGAAGGTAATTGACTTCCATCCACAACGTACTGCACACAGTCCACTTAAAGAAACTGTACTAGGCAAATATTTTAGACACTTTAAAGGTGCAAGAAAGAAAGATCCCAAAATGGACAAGTATATTGAAAAAATTACTACAGGTGCAGAACGTAAGGATCTTGATAAGCAAGAAAAGAAAAATAAAAAACACGGCAAACTTAAAGAGTTAGAGAATAACTTTAGGACATGGAAGAAATGAAGTTTAGATTACCTTACAGTGAAAGGCATCATTGCCAATCAGACGAAGATGGAATAATTTTACATTTAGTAAAAGCACTTAAAGAACCTACAAAAAAATGTGTTGAAATTGGTTGGGGCAGTGATGTAAAAAGTCCTACAGGTATATCAATAAATTGTACACAGAATTTAGTACAGAATCACAAGTATCATTGCACAGCATTTGATATGAAACGACAAATCAATCTGCATAAGAATGTTACTTTTCATAGAGGACGTATTACTCCTAATAAATGCAAAGAAATTATACAATTATTTGACAAAAATGTAGATGTGTTTAGTTTAGATATTGACAGTTACGATTATGAAGTTATGACTAACTTAATTAATTTAAACTTTCGTCCTAGTATTATTTGTGCAGAGATTAATAGAAAGTTTAGTTACGATGCTGTAGGATCATTTCCTTTTATTGAAGATTGTAATCAATATAGTAAAACAATATGGCACGGGGTAAGTTATAAAAAATACAGAAACTATTTTGAAAGTATAGGATATAAATTTTTTAGTATTAGTAGTAATAGTGTAAACATATTTTTTTATGATCCTAATAGAGTTAACGAAAGTTTACTATCAACAGAACGATTAGAAAAGAACAACAGTTATGCAGACTTGTTAGATGAATTTAAACAACGTATGTCAGAACATGTATATTGGAAAGATTATCAACATGATATTTTTAAGTAAAAACGGCACAGACGAATACGTTAATATGTTTGCAGACGGGTGTAATGCTAAGCCTACATCGGATAAAACATTTGATTATGATACAACTGCACCACAACCAATAGTGCTACGTGGTATACTAAAACATAAGATTATGAAAAAGTGTTGGGAAGATAAAAGAGATTTTTACTATATGGATAGTGGATACTTAGGTAATTACAAATCTCCTATCAATCCTAATGGCTGGAAATGGTTTCATAGAATAGTAAAAAATGATCTACAACACAACACTATAATTGATAGACCTAGTGATAGATGGGAAAAATTACAATACAAAATTCCAAAATGGAAAAAAGACGGACGTAATATTCTTGTTGTTATGCCAAGTGAGAAACCTGCAAAATTTTATGATATTGATATGAACGAATGGCGTGAACAAACAATTAGTAAGATAAAAGAATATACTGATCGTCCTATAGTTGTACGTGAAAAGGCAAGTCGTCCAGAACGTATTGTTAAAACTATATATGACGAATTAGATAATGCACATGCTGTTGTTACACTACAAAGTATTGCGGCAACTGAAGCAGTATTATACGGAATACCTGCTTTTGGACTTGCACCCAATGCTAGTACCCCAGTAGCATCTAATGATATAACTAAAATTGAAACACCATACTATCCGGACAGTGACTTGGTTCACAAATGGGCATGTCACCTAGCATACGGACAGTATCATATACAAGAACTATACGACGGAACAGCAAGGAGAGTATTGAATGAAAATTAAAGTCTACATGTTAACAGGACAAAACAACGGCGAAAAAGATGTATTACGTGCATACTATCGCGGCCTTGTTACACACTTTTCGCAAAGTGTAAAAGTAAAAGAAGAACTAACAGAATTCAATATGCAAAAGTATATTAAAGAAATCCGTAAAATTGGTGTAGAGATTAGTTTAGATTACGGCGAAGTTGCAGACGAAACAGCAGACGTCGGTATCATATTTGGTAGTGCAAAAGAAAGAGAAAATTTACATCATCGTGTAAGAAATAGTGTAATTGAAAAATGTAAAAATTATATTGTACTTGAAACTCCGTTACTTGCTAGGAGTATTGTAAAACAAAGTAACCATGATATGTATAGAATTGGACTTAATGGCTTTCTAAGTGGTGCTGGAGAATTTAATAACGAAAATTCAAACGGTGATAGACTTAGTAAATTTGGTGACTTATATGTTAGATGGAAAGGTTGGATTAATAACAAAGACGGTAACATTTTAATACTTACACAGTTACCCGGCGATGCTAGTCTACGTGGATCCGATCATGGCGAATGGTTATTAGACACAATAGAAGAACTTAGAAGTATTACAAAACGTGAAATAAGAATTAGATTTCACCCTGCAATGAGTGAAAAAGGACATGAAAACTTTTTTGGTGACATAGGAAAAATAGTATTTAAAAATTATCCTAACATAGTATGGAGTGACGGAATTGCAAGAACATTACAAGAAGATTTAAAAGAAGCAAAAACTTGTATTACTTATAGTAGTGGTAGTGCTATTGATGCTATTGCATATGGTATTCCTACTATTGCAGTAGATGAAGGAAACTTTGCATATCATGTATCTAGCAAACAATTAGAAGCAGTTGAAACTCCTGCACTTGCAAGTAGTGAAGAAATTCAACAATGGTTTAATGATCTTTCATATTGTCAATGGGACCGAGCAGAAATGGCACAAGGCAGAGCATGGACACACATATGGCCAAAAGTTGTTGACCTGTGTGGCAAGCCTGAGCCAACAGAATGAAAGTTGTAAGTTACCTAAAAGGTATACCTGGTAGTAATAAGAATCCAGAAAAGCCAGAAGTTCTTAAACGTTTTGTACAAGGTGTACAAGTACACGGTGATGTAGGCATAGCACACGACGGTCTTTACACACCTAGTGATGTTGCAGTATTACAAGGATACGTACACGAAGATAGTCCACATACTCCGCACTTACAATTACGCAAACAAGTATTAGACGAACAAGCAAAACGTAATCGTAGAACTATTATTGTAGACAGTAATTTATTTTTATACTTAGATAAACAAAATACTAAACGTTATTTGCGTTATAGTATGGACGGTGTGTTTCCTACCACAGGGAATTATTTTTCAGATAATCCTGATCCAAAACGTTGGCTTAAAGTTAGTCAAGACTTAGGCATACGCACAAGAGAATGGAGAACACAAGGCAATCATATTTTAATTTGTTTGCAACGTAATGGTGGGTGGTCAATGAAAGGTTTAGATAACCAAGACTGGGCAAGAGATGTTATAACTCGTATTAGACAGTTTAGTGATCGTCCAATTATTATTAGAGGACATCCAGGTGATCGTAGAGCAGGAAAGTATTTAAATCCAAAAGAAAAAGCATATAAACTACACGGTCTTGATAATGTACATATAAGTGATCGTCTTAATAGAAGTTTACAAATGGACTTAAACAATGCTTGGTGTACAGTAGTTTATAATAGTTCTCCGGCAGTTGCAAGTGCAATAGAAGGAATACCTGTATTTGTAGATGATCCTATTGATTGCCAAGCACAAGATGTTTGTAATAGTGATATTGCAAATATTGAAATGCCAGACGTATTTGATAGAGAATTATGGTTACAAAAGTTAAGCATGTGTCATTGGAACTTTGATGAACTAACATCGGGCGAAGCATGGGAACATATGAGAAAATATGTATAATGGATTCAACAGATTATAACATCGAAAAGTTTCATAATACTATGGTTGTAGAATCAAAGTATCCTGAACTACATTGGAAAGGTGATGCAAGATTAAGTAATTTAGATAATGCACTTGCACACATCAACACTAATGGACTTGTGTTAGAATTTGGCGTTAGTAGGGGAACTACAATAAATCATATTGCAAAAGCATTACCTAATCAAACTATATACGGCTTTGATAGTTTTGAAGGACTACCTGAAGAATGGCAACTTAATAAAACGAAAACAATCAAAGCAGGACACTTTAGTAGACCTGACGGAGTTAAGAAGTTTCCAAAAGTAAAAAAGAATGTTGAACTAATTCAAGGTTGGTTTGATACATCATTACCTGCTTTTATAGAATCAAATAACTTTGACAATATAAGTTTTTTACATGTAGACAGTGACTTATATAGTAGTGCTAAAACAATATTTGATTGCTTAAATTCAAAAATAAACAAAGGTACAGTAATAGTGTTTGATGAATTTTATCCATGGACAAATAAAAAATGGTTCACTACTTGGAAAGAGCATGAATACAAAGCATTAGGCAAATGGATTAAAAAGTATAACAGATCGTTTGATATTTTATCTAGAAGCAATCATTGTCAAACTAGTATTATTGTAACAAACTAGTTTCGAACAAAACACAATCCATGAGTCTTAACAAAGGGTTTGTGTGCAAATTTTCCTGTAATATTTAATGTAGTAACTTCTCTAATTGTTTTTGTCATGTCAGCATCGTGACTAAAACCGTAATCTTTAAAAACGTCTATCCAATATGATGCTGGTTTTAGATTAACATGATGGTGTCCGTTCTTTTCACTAAATGTACAAATAACAAACTTACCACGTTGAAAGTCTTTCATATAGTTGTCTTGATACTTTTCCCAAACATGTTCTAAAAACTCTACTGACCATATTAAGTCCACATCAACATCTAATGAACTTGGACCTGTTTCGTAATCGTGTATTGTTATAAACTTAGATACTTTTTTAGAACGCTTAACTTCAAAGTCTCCGTCAATTCCGTATGCTTTTAAACCTTTGCTTTTAGCAAGTTCTACCATTCCACCTGGACCACAACCAATGTCTAACATTGATTTGATGTTAAATGTTTTAATACAATGATCTAATGATCCGTTGTCCAAGTGTGTTCTATTTTTGTGTCCACCTAGGTGTTCGGGTAAACTCATTTTATAACTCCTTGTGCAAGTTTATCAACAATACTACTATCTAAAAATCGTACTGCTTGTTTGCGTTTATTACGTTTACATTTTGTATCTATTTGCCATACATTATCTATTTCGTCAACTGCTTCTGCTACACCTTTAATAATATAATCATCAAAAATAACAACTGGAGTTTCACTTAACATAGAATAATCATGCTTTACAATTTCGTAATTATGTCCACCATCAATAAAAGCAAAGTCATATTTTTGTGGTGTGTTTAAAATTTTAGTACTATCGCCTTTGTGTAATATATAATTAAATCTTGTAGGATATTTTTCACGTACTGATTGTAACTTTGCAGTAGCAATACTCAATCTACCAGTTCCTTTACCATTGTGTCCAATCTTATGTGTTTCATCGTTTGCTTCTTCAAACAAATCGTAACCTGTGTAGTTAACATCTATGCCTAGTTCTAAAAGATACTCGCACATCTGTTTTGCACTCTTACCATCGTGTGTTCCTATTTCACATATCGATGCTGGCCTTACTACATCAAATATTCTATAAAAATTATCTATTAATGGGCTCTTCATCTTACACTCTTCCAGTAGTCTTCATGTCTTTGTATTTTTAAATCTTTGCGTTTGCTTTGACCTTGGCGTTTGCGATCATCGCCTTTCATATGATCAAAAAATTGTCCTAGTTCACTATTAATAAGTGGGTGTCCTTCACCTTGTATTCCGCTTGATATATCTTTGTTTGTTACGTTATATGTAGTTTCATGCCAACGTCTAACTACATCATAAATGTAACTGTCGTGCCATTCTTTTTCTTTAAAGATACCGTTTTCAGCATCGTCATACATACGTTGAAATTCATCTATAAACTTGTCACAGTGTTCATGATTTAAGTTTAGTGTGTACCAACCACATTCAGTATATTTTGGTCCTCTACCTAAAAAGCAAGTAAACACATGTTCAGGAACAAACTTTTCTAAGAAGTTTAAAGGCATTGGAGTATGTACGTAACTGTCTGCATCCATCCATAATAGTACATCTACACCATCTTCTTTTGCTCGTCTTGCGGCATCGCACACTGCATAAACTTTATTACAAAACTTAATAGCGTCCCACTTAAATGCTTTTTTAGCATCTAGTCTTTTACCATCTGGACCTTGTCCTGTTGCTCTAGGATCACCAATATACTTCTTTTTAAATTCTACCATAGCAGGTAAAGTTTTCTCGTGATCTAATATATTAATAACTCTTTTTGTTTTACGGTTTATTGGTAAACATCTTTCTGCATAGATGTACAAATCAATCTCTCGGGGCATTCGATCATCAAAACTATTGATCATTCGTTGACCGTATAGTTGTAAACCTTTTTGATTAAAGGTTGTTAATACAGCAAATTTGCGTGACATATATAAACTCCATAAATAACATTATATGCGTATATTTAGTTTAATAGGATAAGTGACAAATGATCTTCGGAATGTTTAACGAGTTTGGTGCAATGAATTCAGGACCTGTGTTTGGTGCTTTCCAATCTAGTCTTGATAAAGCAGGTGTACCATGGACTAAGAATATTAATATGTGTAATGTTGCTGTTATATGGTCAGTGTTGTGGAATGGTCGTATGGCTAGAAACAAAGAAGTATGGGATCATTGTAAGGCAAATAATAAACCTATAATTGTACTAGAAGTCGGCGGACTGCAACGTAACCAAAGTTGGAAAGTTGCTATTGACGGTATTAATAGAGAAGCGTACTTTGGTGAAGGATCCAAAAGTAGTGTTAACAATTGGTTGAGGAATGCTAGTAAGTTTAGACAAAAGAAGTTTGACTTAGACTTACAACCATGGAGAGAAACAGCAAACAACAAATACATATTGATATGTACACAGCACAACAAAAGTCATCAATGGCGATCTATGCCTCCAGTTGACCAGTGGCTAGAAGAACAGATCAAACAGATAAGAAAACATACTAACAGAGATATAAAAATAAGACCACACCCTCGTAGTCCAATTGATCCTAGTACTATTCGACAACTTAACTTTAATTACAAAAATGTAGATTTACAATATCCAAAACGATATCAACAAACATATGATGAATTTGATTTTGATGCGGCTTTAGACGGTGCCCATTGTGTTATTAGTCATAGTAGCAATCCTGGACTTCAAGCAGTTGTAGCAGGTGTTCCTGTGTTTGTAGGAAAAGAAAGTTTAGCATATGATGTGTCAAATAAAGACTATAGTAGGATTGAAGATCTACATAAACCTGATCGATTAATTTGGTTTAATAACTTACTATACACTGAATATTTTATTGATGAAATAGCAGACGGCTTGCCATTGGTAAGATTACTTCCTAGATTAGAGAAATTAGTTCTTGCTCAAAACACATAATCGTGTTATAATACTTACATAACTTAAGGATTAGAATGAATATGGGTGAAACTTTACCAGCCACCGATCAGAATATCGAAGAATGTATTATGTATCTTTCTGGAGAAGGTAATTACATTTTTGGAGACGAAGTATCTATTGATCAATATGATTATGCTATTGTAAAAAGTTTAGGTAAGCAGTTAGGTTCAAATAGTCCATTTACACAAAAGCAAAGTTATATTGGATTACGTATTGTTAAAAAATACAGTTCGTTATTAGCACGTACTGGGTTTGATCCGGAAACAATACTTGATAAGCAAACATTCAAGTGGCCTTTTAGAACTATTGATAGAACTAAAAGTTTATATATTGACGGAGAACAAATTGTACTAAAGAGCCCGTTTATTGCTGACATTGTAAACAAAGTTAAAAAAAGAAAAACACCTAGTTACTATAAAGGAATATATCAAGCAGAATCTAAAGAATGGGCATTTGATTACAATGAGCCTAATGTTGAATTTATGGTTAATCTAATTAAAGGAATGAACTTTAATATAGATCAAAAAATAAAAGATGATTACCAAAGTATTATTGAACTTAAAAAGAATGCATTAGATCATTATCCTATGTTAACTAAAGAAACAAATGGATATGTTTATAACAATAATGTAATTGAAGTAAACGACCCAAGACGTGCAGTAATGCAATCGAAGTTACTAGGGTGTAATGTGTTTGATGATAGTGTTGTTGAAAGCATGAAACCAAAGAAACCTTTGGATAAAATGTTATTAGGGGATAGTCAAAAATGGTTTATTAATTCAAACTTAATACCCTATTTGGATATATTTTCATTGCTTAATACCGTAGATCAGTGTATAATTATGTGTAGTAGTAATAGTATAGAACAGTTACAAACTGTTGTAGACAACTTATTTGATAATGGTTATACAGGCGATGACGTTTGTGTTATGTTTAGGTTTACTAAAAACAAGGATTATTTTGAAGGTAATAAATTTATTAAGAACAAGGGTGTAAACTCATTTGCTCCTAATAAGAAAATTTTTATTATTAATGAAAAGATTCCTAAGCCGTTGTTAAGTAATGATATTGATCCGCAACTAATTTTTAGTTTGCTTCCTACACAACCTAGCCATTATAAAACACAGGCTTGGTTAGAAAGTAAACCTAACGTTATATATTATACTAGTTCCAAACCAAGTGGAGTAGACAACTGTGCCGACATGTAAATTAATAATTAAAGACGAAGTAAACGTTAAGTTTGAAGGACTTGATTTAGAAATGCGTAAGACATTAACTAACAAGTTCAAGTATGACATTCCGTATGCTCGTTATCTGCCAGCATATAAATTAGGACGCTGGGATGGCAAAGTTAGTTTCTTTGGACTAGGCGGAACTACATATGTTAGTATGCTTGAAGATGCATTACCTTTATTAGAACAAAAAGGTTGGTATGTTGAAGTTGAAGATCAGCGAGACCCTACACAATTAAACTTTACAAACATCACAGAAGACTATTGGAAAGATCAAGGTGCAGTATGGCCAGAAGGACATGTAGCAGAAGGGCAACCAATTGTATTACGTGATTATCAAGTAGAGGTTATCAACAACTTTATTGGCAATCCACAAAGTTTACAGGAAGTTGCAACAGGTGCAGGTAAAACTATTATCACTGCAACATTAAGTAAAATATGTGAGCCGTATGGTAACAGTATTATTATTGTTCCTAATAAGTCACTTGTAACACAAACAGAAGAAGATTATATTAACTGTGGATTAGATGTAGGTGTATATTTTGGTGATAGAAAAGAACTAGGACATAAGCATACTATTATTACATGGCAGAGTCTTAATGTATTAGATAAGAAGTCAAAGAACCATGAAGCAAAACTTACACTAACAGAATTTTTAGAAGATGTAAGATGTGTTATTGTTGACGAAGTACACCAAGCAAAAGCAGATGTTCTTAAGAATTTGCTTACACAAAACTTTGCACATGTTCCTATACGTTGGGGACTAACAGGTACAATACCAAAAGAACAGTTTGAGTTTCAAGGTATTAAAGCAGGACTAGGAGAAGTTATTAATCATATATCAGCACACGACTTGCAACAAAAAGGTGTACTAGCAGAGTGTCATGTGAACATTGTACAAACAGATGACACACAGGTATTTGGTAACTATCAAGAAGAATTAAAATATTTGGTTACTAGTGAGCATCGAATTGATTGGATGGCAAAACTATTAAACAAAGTAAAAGACTCCGGCAATACATTAATTTTAGTTGACCGTATTTCAGCAGGTAAAATGCTAGAAGAAAGACTAGAAGGTTCCGTGTTTGTATCAGGAGAAACTAAAGGAGCCGACAGAAAGGAACATTATGATTCCATTAAAGATAGTACCAATAAAATTATTATTGCTACTTATGGAGTTGCCGCGGTTGGTATTAATATCCCTCGCATTTTTAACTTGGTTCTTATTGAGCCTGGTAAGTCTTTTGTTCGCGTCATTCAGTCTATTGGCAGAGGCGTTAGAAAGGCAGAAGACAAAGATTTCGTGCAAATTTGGGATATAACAAGCAGATGTAAATTTGCGAAGCGACACCTAACACAAAGAAAAAAATATTATAAAGAAGCAAACTATCCTTTCACTATTGAAAAGATAGCCATTGACTAGGAGAACAAATGCAAATATTAACATTAGATAACGAATACTTTGATCTAAACACTTTGCCTAAAGAAATAGACAAAGACATTAGATACAGCGTATTAGACAATTCAGATCCTAAAGATCCGGATTACTTTTTTGTACCTTTAATTTATTTAGAAAGTTTTAGTTCACCGGCTGTAGTTTTGCAGGTAGGAGAACATCAAGTACAGATGCCACTAGAATGGAGTATGGTGGTAGGTAACTCAGAAGTGGGTGACTTAGAAGTACTTCCGTTAACAAGTTTAAATGATAGAGGGTTTGAAGCGTTTTGCTTTAATCCACTAACAAGTAACCGTCCTAATTTTCTTCCAGTAGACGTTATTAACGTTTATCAAGATGTAAAGTTTTATTTTCCAAAACTTAAAAATGGACAGTTATTAACAACACCAATACAAAAAAAGAAAGATCCAAACTGTGCTTTTTTTGTAAAGGAAGTAAGTAGACAAAGTGAACTAATTGATTTTAGTTTAGTCTGGTAATAAGGAGAAAGGACGATATGACAATGAAAGCAGGAAAAATTTGGGGTCAAACAGAATTGATTCACGCAAACGGTGTACTAGAGTTTCACCGTATTGAATACAAAAAAGGTTTTAAGTGTTCAGAACATGAGCATCGTTACAAGTGGAATGGCTTCTATGTAGAGTCAGGAAAGATGATTGTACGTGTATGGCAAGATGCTGATCAAGAAGGACTAGTTGATGAAACTATTCTTGAAGCAGGACAATTTACACAAGTGAAGCCAGGCAAGATACATCAGTTTGAAGGCTTAGAAGATGGTGTTGCATTTGAATTGTACTGGGCAGAGTTTAATCACGATGACATTGTAAGACGAACAGTAGGTACACAAATTAAGTAATGTTAAATTTTAAAACCAACAATGATACTGAAATCACTTTTTGGAGTGTAGTTGACGGAGTGGAAAAGATAGTACCTATTAAACGTGCTAACGAATACTTGCCTAGTTGGTTTAAGAAGATGCCACAATTTAGCGGAGTTGGTGATCCTCGTGTAGAAGACCAAGGAACATTTAAAAGATGTCCTGCTATAGTTGACATGTTTGCTAATGCGTTTGTTGTACCTTTATGGTGTGACTTAGAAGTTGAAATACAAGAACAAGGTTTTAGATATAAAGCAAGTAACCCAGAGTTTATATTCGAAGGACATCATAAGAATCAGTTTTTAGAACATGTAAACACAGACTATAAGTTTGTATTAAAGGCAGTTTGTCCATGGAAAGTAAAGACTCCTCCGGGATATAATGTACTTCAACTACCAATGTTTTATCACTACGATCAGCCGTTTGATGTATTACCTGGAGCAATATACAGTGACATACATCATGCAATGAATCAACAAATGGCTATGAAAGGTTATGGTAGATACACACTAGAAAGAGGAACACCGTTGTGTATGTACATGCCTGTTAAAAGAGATGAATGGAAACTTAACGTAAGTGAAAATACAGATGAACTAAAAGAAGTTTATAGAATGAATGAACTTAATATAAAAAGTAAATTTGTAAATGCTTATAGAGATATGAAGAAGAGACTATTAAAGGATTAGATGGTAAAGATATACGAATCACCGGACGGAGGCAAAACTGTGTACGAACGAGATACAGATTCAGGTGAGCGTATATGTATTGAGAAACCTGTATTTCCAGAATGGCACATTACAGAATATGAGTTTCATGAAATACAAGAATTAGCCGAAGATGGAAATAAAACCTTGCAAAATTTATTAAAAGAAGTTAAACTAGTATACAACATAAGCATAGAGGAAAATTAATGGCACAGAAGAAAAAGTTTTTAGATTTAAAAGCAATGTTAGGTGCAGTTGACCGTCGTGACAAAGATTGGTACAACAGACTCAGCGATGACGATAAAAAGTTATTTGCTCCGTTTATTGCTATGCGTTATGTAAGTAGTGTTAAGGGTGATACATTTTTTCAAGAACACTATTTAGAAATGTGTAATGAATTTGTTAATAAACATCATTGGTCATTAAGTAAGAATCATAAAGGCTTGTTATGGAAACTAATGGCAATGTGTGGAGCATATGAAAACTTCTTTCATACATATCAAGCGGCTCCTAAGAAACAAGCAAAGAACAAATTTACACAAACATTGTTAGATAAAAATCCAAATATGAAGTTAGATGATGCAGAATTATTATCAAGTATTATGTCAAAGAAGGAACAAAGCCAATACATTAAAGACCATGATCCAAATGCAAAATAAAGAATTCAAATGTGTACACTGCGGTAAGAGTTTTCAAAAAGAAAAAACTCTGATGGCGCATATGTGTGAGCCCAAACGTCGATACTTACAAAAAGACGAGAAGCGTGTACAAGTAGGATTCTTAGCATTTAATAAGTTTTATGTATTAGTACAACGAAGCAAAGAGAAAACATATGCAGAGTTTTGTAAGAGTAGTTACTACAATGCATTTGTAAAGTTTGGTAGTTTTGTTACAAACATTAATCCGTTGTATCCAGAAAAGTTTATTGACTTTGTTATTAAATCAAATGTAAAATTAGATCATTGGTGTCGTGACGAACTGTATGATAAGTATATGTTTGAAATGATTAAAATAGAACCAACTGAATCTGCACTTGAACGTAGTGTAAAAACAATGATGGAATGGGCAGACAAACAAGACGCACAGTACAACGACTACTTTAGATATTGTGGTATTAATCGTGCTGTAAATGATATTAGAAATGGACTGATTAGTCCTTGGATATTACTGAATTCAAAAACAGGACAAGCAATGTTGCAAAACTTTAATGACGAACAACTAGCAATAGTTGAGCCAGCATTAGATGTTCCGTTTTGGACAAGACAGTTTAAAGCAAAACCTGTCGATGTAGAATTAACTAAAGAAATTATCAAGGAGGCTCAAATTGACTGACGAAGAAAGAGGAGAATGGAGAGTAGTAAGTAATATGCGTAATGGTGAACCAATCGACCGCATATACGGAGGCGAACATCTAAGACTACGTATGATCCAAAAAGACGGAACAGAATACAAAGGTAAAATCAGCAAGAAGTCTATACTTGTTGAAGGCAAAGATGGCAATTTTAAATCACATATTTACGTCACAGATGACAAAAGAACATTTGACAGAAGTGGATTTCCAGTATATAATATAGATATTATTGAGGAAGATGTAACAGAGGAGGTTACTGATGCTACACAAGATCAGTCAACTATGTGATAAAGTAAGTGTAATGTATAACAAGTCTATGAACTTACGTAGACTTAAATATGATATCCCAAAAGGGGATAGAACTAACGAGCAAGAACATCTAATAAATGAACTTGTTCAAGATATCCAAGCACTAGCAAGAGATATCGCAAATGATAGACAAATGTATGAAAAAACAAAGTAACAAATATTCGGATCACTCACAATACGATCCGGAGATACACACTAAAACAAAAGGCGGATTAGGATTTGGTATGAAAAAAGGTATTAAAAGTTCAGACTGGGAAAACAGTGGCGGCCAACTTGCGGCAGTGTTTGGTTGGGATTTACCTCCGCACTTACAAAAACTAAAAGACGAATACGAAGCAAAGAGTAAAAAATAATGCCTGATATTGATTTAGATTTTTTTGATCGTGATAATGTGCTAACAAAGTTTAAGCATATTAAAGGATCACGAAATGAAAAAGATCAATTAAAGAAACATAACACAGGTGTATACTTTCACAATGCTCCGCTTGATCCGTTTACTGGACGCTGTACTTTAGATCATAAAGTTGCAGATGAACGTGGTTACTTTAAAATTGATATGCTTAATGTTCACATATATGAGCATGTCAAGAACGAAGAACATTTACAAAGACTTATGGGAAAGGAACCATTATGGGAACTATTGGAACACGAAGACTTCAGCGAAAGAGTCTTTCATCTAAACGGGCACAGCGAACTATTGAAAGTATTGAAGCCCAACTCGGTAGAAAAATTAGCGGCGACACTAGCGATAATTCGTCCAGCGAAAAGACATCTAGCGAACAAGGACTGGCAAACGATAATGAACGAAGTGTGGACAAAACCGACAGGTGATGAATACTACTTTAAAAAGGCACACGCAGTTGCTTATGCACATGCGATTGTGGTACATATGAATTTAATCTGTGAAGAAATATATGAATAATGAAGAACAATTTATTTTTAACAACGACACATTTGAAGAACAAGAGATTGCACAAGTAAGTGCATTACTAGAGAACGAAGCAGTATTAAGAAAGCATAGGGAGAAACTAGCCAAACAAAAACTAAAACCAAGTCTAGAAGAATGTATTGAATGTGGTAACGAAATACCTAAAGCAAGACAAGAACTAGTACCCGGTGTAGAACTTTGTGTAGATTGTGCTAGTGTAAAAGAAAGGTTTGTCTAATGAATTACGAGTGGGAAGATTATAGACAAAAAAATATTAAAGATCCAGGTCCGTGGTTGACATGGACTGTACCTAGTGAACTTGTTATGAAGTATCTGTTTAGGCTTTTGTTGTGGATGTTTATTCTTCCATGGATACTATTCGGAGGGACTTTAGTACCTTTAGGAATATTGTTACAGTTTTTAGTTGTTGATTATTTTGCTTGGTTAAGGTATAAAAATACAAATACTATTTGATCTTTCTTACTAACTGAATACTCTTTCTTTTAATTCTTTTTTCAGTTATATCATTTAACCTAACCATAGGTCCGAATAATAATTCTACATCTTTTGTCGCAAACGTCTTAATAAGACTTCTGAACGGCGCCATATCTTGTTTCATAAAGATGTTGATTGGTATTTTTCTATTAGACTCCCACCACCAACTATCGCCACATTCTAGTAGACGTAGTTTTTGTGCATCGTTGTTACATGTAGAATAATCATATATACTTGTAACACTTGAATCTTGGTTAATGATTATACCAACGTATTCATTATCACCGTGTTTTAAACAACTTAAAAACGGAAACTTTTCTTGTAAATCTTCTTGTACTGTTGTCATGTCTTTCCAATAAATAGTATTATAGGATGAACTCAATATGCATAAGTTACCCATATATATTTATGAAACCGGATTTACCTTGTTCAGTGATTTGGACGGGGCCGTAAAACAAGGATATACGCCAATGTACCAGAAAGATATTCAGGTAGTTAAGGGTGTTACAAACACCATTAAATTTACCGTTAAAAACCAAGACCAGAAACCGTTAGACATCAACGGCGAAACACTAACATTTAATTTAGTGAACAACGAAACCGGTGCTGTACACCTACAAAAAGCATGTACAACACTTGATGACGGCAGTACAACATCTACAAAGGGTGTTGCTACAATCACGCTTACAGAGAGCGATACGGCGTCTTTAGTAAGCAAGTTTTATAAGTTTAGTGTTACTAGAACTATTGGCGGTTCAGGTAACCATGCAACTTATGCAAACACACACTATGGCGTTGCTGGTACTTTAGAAATTGTTGATCATGTATATCCTGCATTTACAAACAGTGTTGAATTACCAAACACAGAGTTTACTCGTCCTACTACGTCACATTTTTATACATATGGCGGACAGATTACAGAATACTTTAGTAGTATTGTAGATGCACAAGCAGAGTACAAACGCAACAATGCTATACATACGTTTACACACTATAGTAATGCGTACACAGGCGATGTTACAATACAAGGTACATTAGACAGCCAAGTTACTGCTGATACTAGTTGGGTAGATTTAACTACTATTAGTTTAACAAACCAAGACACAATTGGTTATGCTAATGTTACAGGAGTATATAATTACTTCAAAATAAAGCATTTACCTGACAATTCGAACACCGGAACACTTGACAAAGTACTAGTTAGAAGTTAAACTAGTAATATGAATTCGATACAATCTAGCATTACGACTACCTTGCCTGCAAAAAGAAAGCAAACTCCTAGTGGGTGGATTTCTTTTGATGCTCCATGCTGTGTTCATAACGGCGAAAGCACAGACAAACGTAAGCGTGGTGGAATAATGTTTAATGGTGACGGTACAGTGAGTTATCACTGTTTTAACTGTGGCTATACAGCATCATTCATTCCGGGTAGAAACTTATCTTACAAGATGAAGAAACTACTTGGATGGTTCGGAATGCCAAACTCAGAGATAACCAAAATTGCTTTGGAGGCACTACGTATAAAAGAGGAGCACGTCATAGACGGTGGAACACCTACTATACAGTTGCCTGTATTTGAAAAGAAAGAACTGCCAGTTGGTGCCAAACCTATAATGGAGTGGCATGATTGGAAAGCACTCGAACCAAGTGGATTAGATCCAGAGTTCATTAGAGCCGTCGAATATATAGTTAACGATCGTGGCCTTGATATTGAGGACTACGACTTTATGTGGACCTGCGAAGGATCATACAAGTCAAGGCTGATAGTTCCATTTTATTATCAAGGGGACATAGTCGGATACACTGCTCGTAAACTAGGCGACGGCTCACCTAAGTATATTACAGATAGTCAACCAGGCTATGTGTTTAACTTAGATGGTCAAGGATATGATAGACAGTTTGTAATTGTAGTAGAAGGTCCGTTTGATGCTATTAGTGTAGGCGGTGTAGCAGTACTACGTAATGAAGTAAACGATCAACAGAGTATGCTTATTAACAGTCTACAACGTGAAGTTATAGTTGTTCCTGACAAGGATCAAAGTGGAGAACAACTGGTAACCGATGCAGTTAAATATGGATGGAGCGTTTCGTTTCCTGAATGGCCCGACAACGATATTAAAGATGTCGCAGAAGCAGTTGAACGATACGGTAAGATATACACAATGCAAAAAATAGTATCATCTAAAGTAACAGGCTTGAAGATTCAACTATTGGCGAAAACTTACTTTGCAGAATAAACAAAAAGGTAGTATAATATAACTATGCAAGATTTTAATCAAGAAATACAGAAGTTGTTTTTAGAAATGTTTCTTTCAGATGCAGAAGCATTTGTTAGATGTCAAGGCATTTTTGAAAGTGAAAACTTTGATCAACAACTACGTGATGGTGCAGAATTTATTAGCAAGTATGTTGATGAATACAAAGTTATGCCTGAACTTGATATTGTTAACACTAGTTGTGGTACAACATTAAAAGATGCAAGTAGTATAGGACAAGAACACACAGATTGGTTGTTGGATACATTTGAACAGTTTAGTAGACACAAAGCACTAGAACGTGCAATTCTTAAGAGTGCTGACTTACTTGAAAAAGGTGAGTATGGTCCAGTTGAAGGACTAGTAAAAGAAGCAATACAAATTGGTCTTGCAAAAGATATGGGTACAGATTACTTTGCTGATCCTAAAGGTAGACTAGAAGGACTAAAAGACAACAACGGACAAGTAAGCACAGGTTGGCCAAGCATTGATAGAAAACTGTTTGGTGGATTCAACAGAGGTGAACTTAATATATGGGCAGGTGGATCAGGTGCAGGTAAGAGTTTGTTCTTGCAGAATATGGCTGTGAACTTTGCACTAGAAGGCATGAACGTGTTATATATTAGTTTAGAACTTTCAGAAGCACTAACGGCAATGCGTATTGATAGTATGCTTACAGGAGTTGCTACTAGAGATGTGTTTAAGAATCTTGATGACATAGAAATGAAAGTTAAGATGATGGGCAAGAAAAGCGGACGCATACAAATTAAGTATATGCCAAGTGGTAAGAACGCAAATGATCTAAGAAGTTATGTTAAAGAATGGTCAATTAAAAACAAGTGTAAGCCAGATGTGTTATTGATTGACTATTTAGATTTGATGATGCCGTTGAGTATTAAAGTATCGCCAAGTGATTTGTTTGTTAAAGACAAATATGTAAGTGAAGAACTACGTAACTTGGCAATGGAAATGCAGTGTGTGTTTGTGACAGCATCGCAGTTAAACAGAGCGGCAGTAGAAGAAATAGAATTTGATCACTCGCACATCAGTGGAGGGTTGAGTAAGATACAAACTGCTGATAACGTGATAGGTATCTTTACAAGTAGAGCAATGAAAGAACGTGGAAGATATCAAATACAGTTTATGAAAACTAGATCATCTAGTGGTGTAGGACAAAAAGTAGATTTAGAATTTGATGTAGACAGTTTGCGTATTAGAGATCTTGCAGAAGATGAACAACAATCATATCAAAGCACAGGTAGTTCAATTGTAAGCGGTATAAAGAAACAATCAACTGTAACAGAATCAAGTCATGATGCAGGAGAAGAAACTGCACTACGTGAACCAGGCGATGGTGATACAATAGGTAAGATAAGCGGTAAAGCACAAAGCAGTAAACTACGTGACATGCTTAAGAATCTAAATGTTGACTCTGATTAAAATAAGTTTTTTACACTCTCACTGATACTTTCTGATGTAGCACTTTGCCACAGAGTCTGTATAGGAATTTCTAATAGATTGATTGGACAAGTTGTATACAACCATTTGTGTTGTGGCGTCCATGGAGGTTCTCCTCCCATTTCACCTTCCAGTTGTCCTGCTTGCCAAGTGCTAACACCAACACACAATCTCCAATTGCTTGGACCACGGTTCTCACCTATTTCACGTAGCATTGCTTCACTGCTGGTAACACACAAACCTGGAGTTACACTAAACGTATCACTAACAGTACAGTCTGGTGTATGAATAAAATGCAGGCCTTCTTGTGCTACAGGACCACCTTGGAACACATGTTCGTTGGAATATATTCCGCAATCAATACCTTGTGAAACTGTTTTTAGATCTAAACTAGGATGTGGTTTGTTGACTACTAATCCCCAAGCACCTTTGGCATGATGCTCACAAACAAGTATAACACTTTCGTTAAAGAAAGGACTATTTGTGGTTGGTTGAGATATTAGAACTTTACCCTGCAAACTGTTAGGTCCGGAATACACGTTAGAGTCCTATCTTAGTTTTTTTAACTGCTGGGTTGTAGTTTTAATTTTTCCATCAGCCGCACGTTGATATGCTTTACTGTTTTCACGTTCAGCGGGTTTATTGATTGTTGCAGAATCTACTGTAGGCTTTTGACCTGTAAATTCGCCTTGCTTGATCATACCTTGTTTATCTACTTCTTTTTGTGCCATAGAGTATCTCCTTGTTAAACGTATTTACCACAGTTCTAAACACTGCGGCGGTGCATAACTTGGTGTATTCCCACCAGTCCCAACGACTACGCATGTACTTGTTGGGTGGAATTCCCAATGCTGATCTGTGTATGTCTATAATAAAAACCAATCTGTTTGTGGTAGCATTTGACCATGCAATGTGTACGCCTGAGTTGTCAAAACCAAACACACCATCTCTCCAACCTATGCGTTGACCCATAACCCAAAGACCCATGTCACCTTCAGGTATCATCAAAGGTATATGACATCTTATGTATTTGCAGTAACGGTTTTCTTCATCTCCGTTGTGCAGTGGAATCTTTGCACCTGGTTTGAGCAAACTATAACTTGCTACGTTTACATCATCGCCAAACATCTTTACTAGTTTGTGTGCTGTGGGATAGTTTTTTTTGATCACACGTTCTTTGTCTGCCCACTGCTTTTGATAGAGTACGCCCAAAGGCACCCACCCGTTGATGTCATGCCAATACTTTTCTTCATCGCCCTTGCTCTGCTGTTCTTGTTGTTCTAGTACTTCAGGATGAACTTGTAAAAAGTCTTGCATCAATTGAGGTGCTAGATCTGTGAACTGTTGTGCAAAGGGTATTTCGTGATGTCGCCATATGTACTTACGCATATGTGTATTTAACGAGTGTACGCACAGGGACTCATCGTTTGAACAAGCCCCTGAGTGTCGTTATATAGTTCGTTTGGATACAGTTATATGGTTAAGCACAAGACCTGTGTTGGCTCCGTGCTTGACAGTGTATCCACTAGTACCACCTGCATTAGTGTCAACGTTTAGTCGACTACGTGCAAGTATGGCATTCTTACGTGCTTTCACACGAGCCTCTCTGTACTGTTTGTGTAGATGATCGAATCTGCTCATTTCACCCTCCTTTTGTTAAAGTTAGGTGCGTTCCTTCGCATTATGCTACTTCCGGACTATTGTCTGAACGTATGTGTATTTAGTGTGTGTACATAGTGTGCGGGGGTGGTTCTAGGCCAACAACAAGCGAAGCGTTTGCGGAAAATTTTTTACTAGAGCGAAGCGACAAGCGGTAGCATTTTTATCTACCCAAACTGTGGTCCTTCTCTCCGTCTACGTTCTTGCACACTGTTCCCCACCGTAGTAAAAACTGTGTCAACAATCGTCCTCTGGGCACCCAAAAGCGTGTTCTTGCTAGGTGTATTTCATAGTCTAGATCGTTGGTAGAGCACCATGCAACCACTTCTTTGAATTCAGTTTGACGTGTGTACACACAAAATTGATAGCGTTTTTTTAAAAAAATTGTACAGTTCCTTTTGACCACCCCTGGTTACTTTTGGAGTGCAACTGTATTTAAATGACCCAGTATTTATCCTACATGCTTTTGACTGTGCTTATAAAGTGTTCTTTTTGGATGTTTGGTGTTTAAATGGCTCTTAAACGTGTTCTAGCGTACTTCGTACGTATTTGTACTCGTTACAGTATTAGTTAGCGTGTATGACGCTTATACAGCGTTATAGACACCTATTTTCTACAGTTTTTACATGAGCAATCACGTATGACAAAGTGTACTATAGCCATTGTAAACCACATCCACGTCATTTCTCCAAACCCTAGTAGTGTGGTTGAATGCATACTATGTCCCATGTGCATGTCTTTGTATAAAAATATTAGGCCTAACCCTAAAAATAGTAGTCCTGCTAGTCGATGTCTCATGTTTAATCCTTGTTGTTTTGAGTATTTATTCTGCGGGTAACTGTGCTAGTAGTGTTACAGCCTT